>OLIH01000016.1_pt1 | contig 295807 bp, 260 predicted proteins | sample 1609721 | NCBI WGS metagenome assembly OLIH01 (sample SAMEA4350157, study PRJEB24818) | metagenome | biome: human; feature: gut; material: faeces | place: Denmark | collected 2013-09
TTTTGACGTGGCCCCCTGTCACCATCATTCCTCCCATCTTCTTTTCGGTGGGCTGCGGGGATTTTTTAAAGGAGCCGTCTTTTTGCCCCTCTTCCTCCCCCCGGGGTTGCCCGTGGTCGCCCCCCGCCTAAGTGCGGGGGTTTTGGCCGCCCCCCCCTCCCCCCCCGGAGGGTTTGAGCGGATTAAGGAGGGAGGCGACCGCCACTCTGGCAAATCCCTCGTTCGCCGATTTTCCGTCAAATCTGATCTCCATTTCATTCGTATTTCTCATGCCTCGTCCTCCTCATATATCTTCATTATTTTTGTCACTCCCGACAGCGTCAGGATCTTCTTGATCCGCGCGTTTGCATGGACCGCCCATACCTCTCCTCCGATCAGGCAGATCGTCTTATACCTTCCCATGATGACCCCTATCCCTGAACTGTCCATAAAGTCCGTTCTCTCAAAATCAAAGATCACATACTTGATATGATTCCTGTCGATCACCGCATCCGCCTCGCGCTTCATCTCCTCCGCGTTGTGGTGGTCCACCTCCCGCGGCAGATAGATCGTCAGACAGTTCTCCTGGACCTGATATTTCATAACCCTACTCCTCCTCTTCGGGACATATTGTCCCTGCTTTTCCCGGCTTTTTCCACCCGACGCAGCCGGATACGCGCCCTGAAGGCGCCGCGCCGTATTCCTGCCATGCAGCGGCGCCCCGCCGCAGCTGCCGGCATATCTCGGCAGATGTCCGGCGGGCGCGGGATGTGCAGAGCATATGCGCAGCGCCCGCCGGACATCCCAAAGAAAAAAGGATATGCATTCTCTGCATATCCTTATCTTTCGTAATTCGATGTTTAATTTTACCGGTCTGCCTTCCGCCACACGGCTCAGGCTTCCCTTTACTGTCCTTCTTCGCCCGATTCTCCGGTTCCGCTCTCCGCAGTGCCGTTCACCGCGCCGAGTCCCTCCTGCGCATCTTCCGCGTAATCGCTGTCAGGGAAGAGCTCGATCACACGGTTGAAATACGCGGCGGCATTCTCTGTATCTCCGCTGCCCTGGTATGCCTGGGCAAGCCGAAGGAGCGCCTCTCCGTCATTAAAGTTCTCATCCATCCTCACCACCAGAGACAGATTGCTGACAGCATCCTGATAGCTTCCGGTCTGCAGATAATACTCTCCTGTGGGGAAGAGGTCATAACAGGCGCTCTCGAACACCTCTTCCGCGAGAGCGTCATAACCTGCCTGCCCGTTCGCTCCGAGCAGATCTCTCTGTACTGTAGTGAGCAGAGCCTCCGCTGTCTCCGTATCGTCATATTCCCATGCGTCATGCTGCGCCTGGATATTGAGCAGATTCTCATAGCTCTCCGCCCTTGCTGCCGCCTGCTGAGCCTCTGACTCCGAGCTTTCGCCTGCGGCCCGATACTCGTCCAGCGTCCTTGTCTGGGCGCTGATCTGTGCCTCCAGCGAGCTGATCTGCGCGCTGTATTCCCGCATCTGCTCATTCAGGCGCTCCGACCTGGACTGATTGACAGTCGGCATGACAAGGAACCAGATGATGGCCGCTCCGATCGCTGCCCCGATGAAAAGATTCGCCACCGCGAAACGTCCCGCCATCTCTTTTGCGGCGGAATACCGGGGCTGTATGATCGTCTCGTTTCCGAGACTGTACTCTACGGCATCGTCCTTTTTCTTTTTATCACCCTTCCAGCCCCGTCTGCCCCTCTGCCTCGTCAGCTCATGCAGATAGCGGAGCGTTGTCTCGTTCGTGGTATCCAGCTTTCTCGCAGTGCGCAGTACCTGTCTCGCCTTGGCATACTGCCCGGTATGGAGATAGATCAGCGCCAGGAGCTGATACGCCTTCAGGAAAGTGGGATGCGACGCGATCACCTGCTTCAGCTGGATGACCGCCAGATCCTCTCCGTTCTGCTGACAGTACGCCAGACACTGATTGTATTTCTTCACAGCCTGGTTAATGATCTCAAGCTCATTCGCCGAAGACTGCACCTTCTTTATATATTCATTCGCAATGTTGTCCCGGGGCCGGAAATTCTTGCTGATGATCCACTCCACCAGCGCCTCTGCGACCTCGCCGATCCCGTAATAGACAAGTCCCAGCAGATTTCTCGCTGCAATATTCTCCCTGTTATACTGCAGACTCCTGCGCAGAGACAGGATCGCCCCCGACATATCCCTGATCTGCGCCTTGCGCAGACCGTCATTATACCAGTAGTTGGACTGATATAACAGTTTCTTTGTATAATTCATTTATACCCACCACTATCTTTCTGTTGCAGTTCATCTGTACCGTATCAGTTCTTCTTATCCATGACCTCTCTCAAAAGATCCGTCATATCCGACAGATCCTCCTGATAGACCGCCTCTTCGATGTCCTCCACCTCAAGGCTCGGTTTGAACTTCTTGATTTCTTCTTCATAATTCAGCATGATATGACCTCCTGGATCAGATCCTTGATCATTCCGGTCAGATAGAGCGACCCCAGACAGTAAACTGTCCGCCCCCCGCGGTGTGAAAGCACGTATCGCAGCGCTTCCTCTGCCGATTCTATCACGATGACCGGTCTGTCCGTATATTTTTCAAATAGTTTTCCAAGTGTCCCGGCTTCTGCCGCACGGCGGTCTGATATGAGGGTCACGACATAGAAGTCTGCCTGCACGCTCCGGCACAGGCGCTCGATCATGGCCTCATACTCCTTGTCCCGCACTGCCGAGAACAGTATGATATTTCCCTTTTCACTCTGCGGCACGCTGTCTGCAAATGCCTCCACAGCACTTACATTATGCGCTCCGTCAATGTACACATCCGGCAGGATCTCCTCCATCCTGCCAGCCCACTTCAATCCAGCCAGAGCCTCCCGCCACTTCTGCGGATGGCCGGCTTCTCCGAAGAGATGCCGCATGACTTCCATCGCCAGCACAGCGTTTCCCGGCTGGTAGACTCCGATATTGTTCAATTTCCACGTGGTATTTCCATAATAAGCATTTGAACAGGAAAATGCAATATGTTTGTCCTCAATTCCGAGAATTTCGTACGCGTCTTTCCCGATTTTTTTACAGAAAGCATGAAGCTCTTCCGCCCTTCGCAGGATCACTCCATCGCTCTCCCCGCAGGTCTGGGCGAAGAACACCGGCACGCCTTCCTTGATGATCCCGGCCTTCTCCGATGCGATCTCCCCGATCGTATCTCCCAGGTATTCCATATGGTCCATGCCGATGGAAGTGATGACTGAGACGATCGGACGCTCCACTGCGTTCGTGGCGTCCAGCCGGCCTCCCAGCCCTGTTTCCAGCACTGCGTACTCCATCCCTTCCTCTGCGAACGCCAGCATCGCCATGCCGAACAGAAATTCAAAAAATGTCGGATGGGGTATCCCGGCACCTCCCATTTTTCTCACCGCCGCAAGCGTTCTGTTGAACAACTCGCAGAATCTCTTGTCCGTGATCTCTTGTCCGTCCAGGACAATGCGCTCATTGATCCTGACCAGATGGGGCGACGTAAACAGTCCCGTGTGCCTCCCCTCCGAACGGAGCATGCCGTCCAGATAGGCGCACACGGAACCCTTTCCGTTGGTCCCCGCCACATGGAGGACCTTCAGGTCCTCCTGCGGATTCCCGAGATATTCCAGAAACGTCCTCGTGTGATCTGCATCATGCTTTTTCGTGAACTTTGGAATATCGTTTATATAATTTACAGCTTCCTCGTATCTCATTCTTCTTCTGCTTCTTCCTCGCTGACAAACGCCTGCCGGCCGTTCTCGGGTGCATCCGGATCCTCCGGCACCTCCGTCAGGCTGCCGTTCCGGTATTCATACGTCTTCGATGTACGGAAGATCGTATTGCTGGAACCGACCTGTGCCACCATGACTGTATCGCCTTCATTCAGCTCTGATTCCTCCAGCTCCAGCCGCGTGTTGTTCAGGAATTTTGTATCCTGCTTTTCTCCGTTGATATAGACCTTGCTCTGCTTCGTAAAATTACTTCCATAGATACTGTAGGATCCGTCAAGCTGAGAGACGGCCTCTGTGATCTCCGCATCCTTGACTCCCATCACCATATGCCCCTCTGTGATCGGCGCGCCGCTTTCCTCATAGACGTACTGCTCGCCGTACATGATATCGTACTGGAGAAGCTCAAGATCTGCCAGATAGTTCTTCGTCGACTGCCTCTGCTGATGATAGTTGAACACGGTCCCTGAGTGGATATCCAGACGCTCGAACACGTCCGCCATGATCTGGTACGACGCGATATTGCCGTCCTTTTTCTCAAGCCCGATGTTGTCCCATATCACATAATTTGTATTATAGAGGTACTTGCTCTTCAGGTCTGACGATTCCAGATCCATCGTCGGCAGGTGGTCCCCGTAGAACACGATGACTGACGGCTCGTTCCTCGACTCCACTGCGTCAATCAGCTGTCCGACAAACTTATCCATCTCGTATACTTCATTTACATAGTATTCCCAGGCGTTCCTCTTTCCTTCATCCTCCACGCCGCTCACAATGATCTCCGGATTCTCAAGCGTCGGCTCAGTCGGATAATCCCCATGTCCCTGGACGCTGATGGTAAACACGAAATCCTGCCCCTCTGTCGTGTCCATAGACTCCATGATGTTCGGGACAAGAATGTCGTCTGTCGCCCATCCCTTTGGCGTAGTCTGAAGGATGTTCATAAACTCCTTGCTCGTGTAGTGGTCGAATCCCATATTGTTGAATACCTGCGCGCGGCTGTAGAAATTTCCGCCGTTGTTGTGGAGCGCCTCCGCGCCGTATCCAAGGCTTGTGAGCGCGCTCGCCGCACTCTCCAGCACCTTCGTCTTGGCATACGTCTTGTACGGGTATTCGCCCGGTCCGAAGAAGCGCATGCTCATCCCGGTCAGCACCTCGAACTCTGTGTTCGCCGTGCCGGCGCCGACAGACGGCACCTTGAAGTATCCGGTAGAATACTCGCTGAACAGCTTTCTTAAGTTCGGGATCGGATCCTCTGAGAATCTGAGCCACTCGACCTCTGTCGGGTCAAAGAATGATTCAAGCTGTACGAATATAATATTCGGCAGCTCATCCTCGGATCTTCCTGTCTCACTCTTCGTGATCTCGCCGTTATTACTGATCTCCGCCATCGTCTCCTCGCTGTAGCCTGACGGCTCATTGATCCCCGTATTGAACAGGCTGGCTGAGAAGCAGTACGGGAAACCGTAGTCCTCATATGCGAATGCTATATTTCCGAAATAGTTGGAGATCACTCTCCTGTCGATCGCCGCATCTGTCAGCAGCGCGCACGCCCCAAAGGAAACGATAACTCCGCCCAGCGCGATGATCCGATGCATCTTCCCGGTAAACTGGCCGCCGCGCCGCCACATAGATACTATCCAGAAAATCAGCGCCACGACTCCGATGATGATCATGATCAGCTCAAATGTATTAAAATAGTTTCCTGTCAGCTCCAGTGCGTCTGATAATACCTTAAGATCCTGTGCATTGAACGGCGTCACCCTCTTCGTCAGGAGGTAGCCGTTGCATGTTCCCAGGAACAGCCAGAATACACTGAGCAGAATCCTTGCAAACACTCTCCGCCGCACCAGATATACAATGGAAAATGTGGCGAAGATCAAAAACGCATTGTACAGGAACACCAGCGGTGTTCCCACCATATAATTCCACGCTTCAAAAAAGGAAAGTCTGGAGATCAGCTCGATCAAAAAGTTGATCACACAGGCGAGCAGGAAGTGCAGCGGCAGGGATAAGCGGTTCATCCACTTATAGACCGGCTGCATCTTCTTCGCACGGCTGCTGCTGCGCCGCTCTTCAAGGATACGCTGGCGCCGCTCCTTTTTTTCCTGAAAATGTCTTTTGATATCCTCTCTCTTCAGATTTTTGATTTTGACAAAGAACCCCTTGATATCAGGTTTCCTGATATGAATGCGTTTCATCTGTGACCTCTCTTCTTTCATTCAGGCGGTCCTGTCAGTTCAGTCCCGCCATTCTCTCTTTCACCTGAGCAAGCATCTGCGTATATTTCTCCAGCTTGTCGCGCTCTTCCTGCACCTTCGCTGCAGGAGCCTTGCTCACGAACTTCTCATTAGACAGCATCCCCTCTGCTCTCCTGATCTCTTTGTTCAGTCTCTCTTCTTCCTTTGTCAGTCTTTCTCTTTCCTGTTCCAGATCCACCAGCTCATCCAGCGGCAGATAGACCACCGCATCCGGCACTACGATCGAGACAGCGTTGTCGTCCACGCCGTCCTTCGTCGGACGGATAATGATGTCATTCGCCATCAGCAGCGGCATGACAGATTCCTTCAGGCTCTCGATCCCCTCGCAGATCCCGGCGTCTCCGCAGATGATGTAGACTTTCGTCTTTCTGCTGTTCGGCACATCCATCTCAGAGCGCATGTTGCGGATTCCCCTCGTGACCGCCTTCACGTGCTCCATCACATTCTCATCCTCCGGGAAGCACAGCTCTTCTGTGTACTTCGGCCACTCGGACATCATCAGAGACTCTTCCTCCGGCACAAGCGCACTGTAGATCTCTTCTGTGATGAACGGCATGAACGGATGCAGGAGCTTGAGCGCCTGTCCGAGCACAGTCTTCAGCACCCAGAGCACGCAGTCTGCGGCAGCCGGATCCTCTTCCGCGTGGTAGATGCGGTATTTTGCCAGCTCCACATACCAGTCGCAGAATTCATCCCAGATGAAGTCATAGACCTTCTGCACCGCAATTCCCAGCTCGAACTTATCCATGTTCTCGGTGACATCCTTCGTCAGCGTGTTCACCTTGGACAAGATCCAGCGGTCAGCCGGTGTGAGCAGCTTGTCGTCTGGTCTGTCGATCACGTTTTCCTTCATATTCATAAGGATGAAACGGGATGCGTTCCATACTTTATTTGCAAAATTGCGGCTCGACTCCACTCTCTCATTGTAGAAGCGCATGTCGTTGCCCGGCGCATTTCCCGTGACAAGGGTGAGCCTTAAGGCGTCAGCGCCGTACTTGTCGATGATATCCAGCGGATCGATGCCGTTTCCTAAGGACTTACTCATCTTCCGTCCCTGGGAGTCTCTCACAAGCCCGTGGATCAGCACGGTGTGGAACGGCGATTTTCCGGTATGCTCATATCCGGAGAATACCATACGGATCACCCAGAAGAAAATGATATCGTACCCTGTCACGAGCACGTCCGTCGGATAGAAGTAGTCATAATCCTCCGTATGCTCCGGCCATCCCAGTGTGGAGAACGGCCACAGTGCAGATGAGAACCAGGTGTCCAGCGTATCCTCATCCTGCGTGAAATGAGTGCATCCGCAGTGCGGGCACTTCTCCGGCATTCCTTTGGAGACAACGACCTCGCCGCACTCGTCGCAGTAGTATGCCGGGATCCTGTGTCCCCACCAGATCTGGCGCGAGATACACCAGTCCTTGATATTTTCCAGCCAGTGCAGATAGATCTTGTTGAATCTCTCCGGCACAAACTTCAGCTCGCCCTTTTCCAGAGCTGCGATCGCCGGTTTGGCAAGCTCCTCCATCTTCACGAACCACTGCTGCTTGATCAGCGGCTCCACTGTCGTGCCGCAGCGGTCATGGGTTCCCACTGCATGAACATGCGGAACGACTTTCACGAGATAGCCCTGTTCCTCCAGATCCTTCACAATGGCTTTTCTCGCCTCATAGCGGTCCATACCCGCATACTTTCCGCCCTTCTCATTGATCGTCGCGTCATCGTTCATGATGTTGATCTCTTCTAAGTTGTGGCGTTTGCCCACCTCGAAGTCGTTCGGGTCATGGGCCGGCGTGATCTTCACTGCACCGGTCCCGAACTCTTTATCCACATAGTAGTCTGCCACGATCGGGATCTCTCGTCCTACCAGCGGAAGGATCACATTCTTTCCGATGATATCCTGATATCTCTCGTCGTCCGGGTGCACCGCAATAGCAGTATCCCCCAGCATCGTCTCCGGACGCGTGGTCGCGATCTCGAGGAAACGGTCCGTACCCACGATCGGGTATTTGATGTGCCAGAAGTGTCCCTCCTGCTCCTCGTGCTCTACCTCAGCGTCAGAGAGAGAGGTCTTACATTTCGGACACCAGTTGATGATCCTGGATCCCTTGTAAATATATCCCTTCTTATATAAATTGATGAATACTTCTTCCACGGCTTTGGAGCATCCCTCGTCCATGGTGAAGCGCTCTCTGTCCCAGTCGCAGGAAATTCCGAGCTGCTTTAACTGATTCTCTATCGTTCCCGCATACTCTTCCTTCCACTGCCAAGTTCTCTTTAAGAATCCCTCGCGGCCGAGTTCCTTCTTGTCGATTCCCTCTTCCTTGAGCTGATTCGTTACCTTGACCTCTGTGGAGATAGCGGCGTGGTCCGTTCCCGGGATCCACAGTGCGTTGTATCCCTCCATCCTTTTGTAGCGGATCAGGATATCCTGCAGTGTATTGTCAAGGGCATGGCCCATATGGAGCTTTCCCGTAATGTTCGGAGGCGGCATTACCGTCGTAAACGGCTTTCTGCTCCTGTCCACCTCGGCGTGAAAATATTTGTTCTCACACCATTTGTCATACAGCTTTTTCTCAATCTTCTTCGGATCATAAGTTTTTTCCAGTTCCCTGCTCATGGTTTCCTCCTTGTTCACCCTCATAATTGAAAACTTGTATCTGCCCTGCTGCCTGCGGCTGTTCGTGTCCTCCTGGACTTCTCTGCCGCCCGGCGCTTTTGCTTCACGGAATCTTCACAATTTTCTGCAAAGAAATCGCCCTTTACAAATGTAAAGGGCGAATTTCCGCGGTACCACCTTATTTCATATATACGTTCACATGATATACAGCATCTGCTCCCGCATATACCTCTGAGGTCTTTTAACGCAGACCACTCGGGATATCCTACTCTGCCGTCTTATGCCGTCCGTTCAGATATCCGGCTCAGAAGCTACCTTCCAGCATCCTTTCTCGAAGCCGCCTTCCAGCCGGGCACGCCCGGGCAGCTCTCTCTGTCGGAAGTAATGATGTACTCCTCTTCTTCATCACCTTTTTCATTCTGCTGAATATCATAGCGGTCGGTTTCGGATTTGTCAAGATGTTTAGATAATCTTAAGATATTATGGATAACAGTTGCTACAGTTCACACCGCACGGATTCTATGACGGAGCTATTTTTGTCATGACTGGTCTCTCCCTATCTTTCTGAGAATAATATTATTAAAACAGGTCAGCCCATAAATATATCAATTTCACTGCTTGTTCGGAATCCTCTTTTTGATATGCAATATGAAGATTATATAAAACACCATCATCGACGATGTAGCCGTCCATACCTTTGTAACCGCTTTCCAACTCTGTTGAATCAATGATATGGCATTGTTTATTGTTATCATTCGTATAAAATGACTCCTCATATTCTACATTCTCTGTTGTACGAGTTCTAAGGATAACCTCTTCGTCAAAATTTTCAGTGTATATCAGCGAAAAATGTTGAACGTTAATATCATCAATAGAATAATATGTTTCAAGAGTAATACTTGATATCTGTCCATTTTCATCGCCGGAGATACTCAGTGTTGCTGCTTGTTCTTCTAAACCCAAGTCTATCTGCTTTAACTTGTCAAATCCGATATACTCACATGCTTTTTCGTATGATGGAAAATCAGCCTGCCAATGACCGGGATGACGGCTGGAATATGGCTTATAGTCTTTAAACTGTTGTTTTATAGTAGAACCAACTTGTTGAACCTCTCCGGAAAAATCACTCATTGGTATTTTTTCGATTGCAACATCCAAATCAAAACCGGATTGTTCGTAGTCTGTACCCGGTTCAATATATGATGTGAAAAAATTCATAATTCGCGTACCAAACTCTCCGGTGGCTGCTGCCACACGGGTTATTAAGAGAATTACTAAAATTACTGCTGTCGATACAATGACCAAACGGCGATTAAAGCGTGAATTTTGTTTTGCTTTATGGCTGTGTGAAATAGTTTCATCAATATAATCTGTGTCATCTTCTTTCATAATATCAGAAAACTTCTTTTCATTCATACGAACACCTTCTCCCAATAGGTTTTAAGTGAAATGCTTCTGCGATAACGTCTCCACGATCCTGCGGATCGTCTCCTCATCTTCCTCAAGCGCATCTGCAATCTCGGGGATCGTCTTTCCTTTCTCAATTTTCTTCATGACCTGCTCTGTCAGAAGCTTCTCAATACCTTTTTTTATCCCGATTTCTTCCACATAATCGCTTAAATTGCACATCTGATTCAACTCCTTTCCCATTTCTCTTTCCATAGGAATCCGGAAATCCTCTTCCAGTATTTTAATTTTCTCATCTGCCTTCATCTTAGCCGAAAGCAGGACATTGAGCATCTCTGTCAGTCTGTTCCCTTTTTCTGACTTCGGATTCAGGCAGATCTGCACAACTGAAATTTTGTCGTATGCACTTTTCTGATCAGGGATTCCGGGAATATGGTCTGTTTTTACAAGGCTGTATTCCGATACTGCATTTCCGATGTAATCCGGGGCATTCATACAGATCCAAATGCTGTAAACTTTCCTGATCCCGTCATAATCACTTCCGGAAAATTCAGTCCCTTTCTGTGCTGAGATCATTCTCGCCGCATAAAATACACCGCGTGAAGGGACAGCATAGCCGGGATGAAAATCTTTCTGTGCTTCTACGTTAATGAGCATCTTTATCTTTTCGTTTTTCTTTGGAAGGTATACAGAGAAACGGATGTCAAAATGAATCCCGCCTTCCCCCGGCACTTTATCTTCTTCCGCTTCCCCGATAATCTTTTCCGGCTCGGGAACATTCGTTTTCCCCGGTTCAACACTTACTTTTGATATCAGGATATCATTTCCGATACATTTTTTAATCTGACGGATACTCATGCTTCGGAACTCTTTTACCGTATACTTTAAGATCCACGCAAGTATCACTTTGTTTGCCAACACTCTTTTGCACTGCGCGTCATACTGACTCTTTCCCGCCGCCAGACCAATGTCTCCGGCAAGTTCGTTTTTCATAGGCTTCTTCCTTTCTTCATTATATCGAATGTTTTCTTCTGTTACAAGCAGTTGATTTTTGCCCGTGAAATCAGGCAGGAACTACCAGATTATCTGACGGCCAGAATCGGCGATATGCCTGCCGTTCAAGATGAAATCACAATATCACAGATTGAATCTTATTTCAAGAAATATAACTATGCCTTTCCAATTTGATATGCTATTATTGAGTCAAGATAAATGATTTACCGCGGGGCATTGTAGAGCATAACTAAGCGGGATTTTCAGGCACTCCTGCAGATCCCCCTGTCCTGCTCTTTTCGTTTTCAAAATTCATCTCATTCGCCCCGCATCTCACGTATCATACTGACAATATCATATCCATAATTGTCCCCTGTCGCCCATCCGACGCCCTCCGGGTTCTCCTGCTGCCCCAGCCATTCCACATAGGGCGCAGAGCCCTTCTTCACATACTCGTACCGGTCGTCCACACACTCCTGAGCAAGGGCGTCTGTGGTAGCGTAGGCCTTCAGATGCTGGATCTGTGCGCGGATCCCGGTGCGCACATCCGGATACGAATTGCCCGGGACTCCGCCTCCGGTCGTCCCCAGCCCGGCAAAATTGAACTGCTCGATGGACGCGTCTCCCCCGTACTGGAGAAATCCCGTCTCTTTCATCGTCTGGGCGAATGCGACTTCCGGGCGGACACCTTCCGCGCACGCTTCATCATAATACATCTGGCAGAATGTCTCTATAGAGTCTGCCCCGCCCTGGGACAGCGCTTCTGCCGGGTACGTCTCCCCGGAAGCGTTGAAGTAATCCACCATGTCCTGCACTGTCACGGAACTGCTGCCCATGATCGGATACTGTCCGTCCGCGATCGTTTCTTCTGCCCCGGCGGAAGCGTCTGATGCGGAGTTCTCTTCTCCGGATCCGCTTTCAGTCCCTTTCTCTTCTTCCGCAGATCCCGTGTCCTCCTGCACTGCTCCGGTCAGCTCCTCCGCAGCATTCACCGCCTTTTCAAAAAGACCGGCGCGGCCGCCGGCAGCGAGCGCGATCACAAGAAGGACTGCAAGTCCTGTTTCCATATACAGTTTTATCCGCTCTTTTTTCCGTTTCATACAGTCCTCCTTCCGTTCTTCCCGTCTTACGCGTCAGCTTCCTCTTCCCCGACAGGAAGCCCCCCGCTTTTGTCTCCCTTGTACATGATTATCCTTTATAACACAAAATTATGCCAATGTGCAGACAAAATCATAATTTTCTTTCAAAAACGCATACTATAAAGAAACGGCCGTCTGCGCATATGCCGAGCGGTCCGCAGCAGCGCAGGGGCAGAATCCCCTTTGCCTCCGTCATTATTCTTTTTTTAATCTGGGAGATTTTTATGAAACGATTGAAATTATATATGATCTTGGGCTTCCTCTTCACGGCAGTGCTTGGGACTGTATGGCATTTTCTCTATGACTGGACAGGGCGTGGCGCCATAGCCGCGCTCTTCTTCCCGGTCAATGAATCCACCTGGGAGCACATGAAACTGATCTTTTTCCCCATGCTGCTCTCTTCTTTCTTCCTATCCGCCCGTTTTAAGGAGGAATATCCCTGCCTGCCCGGCGCCCTCCTGCTGGGAGATCTGCTGGGGACTCTGAGCATCCCTGTGACATTTTATACGTATAAAGGAATTGTCGGCCGCAGTTTCCTTGCGGCCGACATTGCAGTGTTCCTGGCCGGCGTGCTGATCGCGTTCCGGACCGCCTGGGTCCTGAAGGAGTCGCCTGCCGTGTGCCAGTATCGTAATCTTATTTATCTTTTTACAGAGCTGTCCGCGGTGCTATTTTTTATCTTCGCTTTCTTTCCGCCCGCGGTCGGCCTGTTTGCGGAGCCCTGAACCTGCCGCACATGCAAGTGCGAGAGCTGCCGCTGCTGCGTACAGCGGTACTGTCGGGAAGCTGTCCCCGGTCTTTGCCGCCCGGTCTGTATTCTGTGCGCTTCCGTTCTGACCGTCTTTGTTTCCGGTATTCGCGTTTCCGGAACCTGTATTTCCGGCGCCCGCATTTCCGGCGTCTGTATTTCCGGCATCAGCGCTGCCGTCATCTGAGCTTCCTGTATCCGCGCCGCCATTTCCGGCATTCTCATCGGCTTTATCGCTTTCTATGAGACCTTCCAGCGCCGCCTTGAGTGCGGTCTCAGCTTCTGCGACCTGATCCTTATCTGCCTGATCGTCTTCAAATACGGCAGCTGCCTCTGCAAGCGCTGCTGTGAGAGCCTGTACAGACTCCTCTGTATATACAGATGTATCAATGGACTGTGCCTGGCTGATCAGATTATCGAGAAGCTCCTTATCCGGTTTCAGACGGAGATCGCCCATCGCGGCGAGGAGCTGTTTCCACGCTTCCTCGATCTCCTTCTCCATCGCATTTTCATCAGCCGCAACTGCTCTTGCGCTGTCCAGCGCCTCTGTAAAGACATCCTGCCCTGCCAGGAGATATCCGTCAAGATCCAGGCTCTCTGCCATCGCGATCACCTTGTTCAGGTTTGTCTTGTCACCCTGCTTAAACGACAGATACTGCATTGCGCGTACCAGCTCCTGCCAGCTCTCATCCACCATTTCCTGTGTGATCGATGTATCGCCGGCTTTCACCTTCTCAACGATCTCTTCTGCATTGGAAAGCGCTGCATTGAATTTCTCAACGACAGCCGGAACAACGTCTGTTAAGTCTGCATCCTTCGCGAGCTCGATCGCATACTCCAGCAGCGCTGTCGAGACAGATGTCTCCGATCCTTCCTCTTCATAAGTCAGCGTCAGCTCGTAGGTCTTTCCTGCTCCTGCGCTTGTATCGACTGTGATATCCACTCCGTCTTCCGTTGCATTTACCACAGCCTCCTGATCCCCGTCCACGTACTGAAGGTTCTTATATCCGCTGACATGAATCGTCACGGAATCCTGCGTCTGGGACGGATCTGAGATGCCGAGCTTCAGCGTGCCGTCTTCCTCTTTCATTGTAACAGATGACGCCTGGTCTGCAGAAACATTACCCGCACTTGCAGCTGTCCAGAACTGATATCCTGATGCGCCGGAGGATCTGTCTGCTGCTGCCTGTACTTCGGCTGTATTGGAGATGATCTCAATCTCTGAACCGGAAGCATACTCAGCTGTCTCTTCCTCCGTCCTGCCCGGCAGGAGGACATAGGCATAATCCTCCGCGCCGTCTGCCGTGCCGTCTCCGTGAGACACTGCAAGGCTTAAGTAGTCTCGTGTCACATCCTCAGAGCCTGCCGCGCCGTCTGCCACGGCTCCGTTGATATCCTGGAAGCTTCCTGTACGCGCCTCTCTCTTGATCTCGAGATCCTCACCTTCCGGGAAATAATATCCGATGCTGTCAGTCCCGCTATTTCCCTCGATCCATGCATATTCCACGCCGGCCGCACTGCTCTCTCCAAGCTCTGCCTGTATCTCTTCACCGTCAACTACAAGTGCGTTCGACCCGTCGTCCCGGATCTGCTTATTCTCGATAATCGTCTCTGTATCTTTTGTGATTCCGCTGATGTCCGTTCCAAGAGCCACCACTTCATCATCAAATGCGAACCATGCCTTCTTCGCCGTCAGGTCTGTGTTCTGTCCATGGAAGTCCATAGCGATCGTCGCGTACAAGTCCTCTACGGATGATCCGCCTGCATAATCTTTATCACTTGTATATGCGAGCCCGGATTCATAGTTCGTTCCTTCTGTATGGTCTGTCGTGATTCCCGGCAGGCGGTGCGGATCGATCGTATTCCAGTAATTGTTGGAGAACTGTCCCGCATCTCCATTGTACAGGAACAGAGCGCCGTCTGAGATGTGCCATCCCTTTGTGTTCTCCTTGTTCATGTACTCAAAGTTTCCTGTCCTGCTGGAAAACATACTGATTCCCAGTGTATAGCCTTCTCTGTGGATCGTCGCCTTATCCATGCTGCCGAATATCTTCGTGTACGGCGTTCCGTCGTCGGCTTCGACGCTGTCGTCCGCCGCCAGCTGTTTTGCCGCTATCATAGAGGAAGCTTCCATTCCGCTGTAGAATGTGTCGAGGTTCTCTGCTCCGGCGAGCACCTGTTTCTTCGCAAAGCTTAAGAGCTGCTCTTTTCTGTCTTCCGGAGCGCCGTCTGCAAGCAGCACGATCGCTTCCAGGATCCCCCGGCCGGTCTCAAGCTCTGTATGGCTCGGTCTCGCGATGCTTCGTCCGCTCACCATATCCATCATAGCTCCGTCTGCGAACAGCGGGCGGTATCCTTCCCAGATCCATGTATAGACGCTTTCTAAGTCGTCTGCGGAAGCCTGCCATGCCGTGTCATTGGACAGAAGCAGGATACGCTCGATCCCTTTCAGGAGCGTAAGTCCGTATCCTCCCGTATAGGCAAGATTGCTGTGCTGGATACAGGAACCGTCCTCATAGAAGCCGTCACCCTCCGTAACAAACCCCGTCACCGTGCCAAGCGCGTTAACCGCAGCTCCGATACCATCCTGCGTATTGCCGATCGCGCTCCGAAGAGCCGCCACCAGGGAGGTATCCATCAGGTTGGCACTCGTCATCTCCATCGTGCCCCAGCCCTGTACCTTATATACGACAGTCGGATCCTGGTTGAACCGGTAAAGCGTTGCATAGAACTTGTCGATCTGCTCCTGTGTCAGGTCTTCGTACATCAGGATCACTGTGCTTCCAAGCGCCTGCGGGATCCCGATCTCCCAGTGCCACCAGTTTCCGTAGAGCTGCTTTTCTACATTATAGTTCTCATTGTATCCGTTGTCATACAGCCACTCAAGAGCGTACAGGATGCGTTCCTTCAGGTCCTCATTGTGATAGAGCCTGCAGTTCTCCGCCGCATATGCTGTCGCCATAGCCTGCAGCCTGGTATATGCCGTATTCAGATCCTCTGTGTAGGAGGCGTCAGAAGTCGCCACGTATTTGATCTCCAGGTCAAGATCGCTCCAGAGCGCGTCCACATGGCTTCCATCTGCAGGGATGTCCGCCATATTCTCCATGGCATCCTCAGCGTCCTGCGCCATCGTCTCCATACTCGTCTGAAAATCCTCGTCATCCGTGATGGAAGAACCGTTGCCTGTCAGCCGCTCCGTCCATCTGCTGCGCATCTCTGCATACTGGGGCGCCAGCATCTCCGGGTCGTCCACCTGCACGGTGCAGGACGCGGTATGGCTCTCATCCAGCTTCGCCGTGATCACTGCCGTTCCCAGCGCTTCTGCAGTGATCATTCCGTTCTCATCTACGGAAACAGCATCCGGATTGGAGGAAGACCACGTAACCTTGGACAGATCCACTTCCTCTGAGTCACACTGCACTTCCAGCTGAAAGCTCTCTCCCGGTTTGATCGTCTTCTCAGTTTCGCTGAGGCTGATCTGGTAATCCTGCCACAGCTCGATCGAATCAAACCACACGTCACCCGTCAGATAGTCAAAAAAGATTTCCAGAGCAAGAGAGCCGCTCTGCGCGCCGCCTTCTCGTTCGTAAACGCCTTTGCCTGCCACAGTCCGGTCCAGTTCTTCGCCGCTGTTCCGTCTGCCCAGTAGCTTGCGGCTGTTCCGCTCACTGCCGTCGTCTCTTCCAGATCGTCCGACCAGTAGAGGATCATATTTTCTGTGCTGTCCTCTGCCTGCGTGCTGATCCCGCTCTCTTCCTGCCGCTCACTGATTTCAGCATTTTCTATGCCGGAGGTCTCCTTCGCCTTCACCGGCGCCGCCGGACAAAAGCCGGACGCCGTCACTGCTGCCGCACATGCCAGCGCCAGCAGTCTGTTCACTTTTTTAAATTTCATTTTCTACTCCTGTTCTGTTCCATAAACCTCAAACTGTGTTAATGCCGGGAAGGGAGACGGATCGTCCGCTTTCTTAAGGTCGGAAAACTCCAGCCACTCGATCTGCTTCGGTTCAAAGCAGAACTCCTGCCCGTGTCCGCCCTTCTCAAACGGAAGGATCATCTCTGTCCCGTCTGAAAATGTCACTTTCCCTTCTGTCCACCAGTTATCATGCGGGAAATCTGCCCGCAGATAAATGATGATCTTATCTGCCTTCACTGTTCTTCCGAAATCCAGCCGCCACTTGGCGTCCTCCCTGCGGTTGATGCCCCAGGACTCATAGGGCCATCTTCCGTGACACTGAGGAACGATCGTTCCGTCAATGGCATTCATCGCCGCGAACACTGACTCTCCCCGCGTCTCCACGTTGGCAGATGCATGCGGATATGCGTTCTCCTGTCCGTGCTGGTCGTTCACGTTCACAGACAGGCAGCGATATCCGCTGTACTCGAATACTTTTGCTTTTCTCACACTGATGAGATGCCAGTCTCCTTCAAATGCCTTTGGAGAAAGGTTCAGCTTCTGCTCGCCGAAGGGGACCGCATACTCCATCACCCCTGTAAGGTACACCATGGATCTCCCGACTGCGTCGTCAACCTGAATCCACCAGAAGCTGTTCTTCGGCTCCGCCTCGATCCGAATCCTGTCGCCTTCACAGTAAAAACGGTCATAGACAAATGCAGCCTCTTCACTGCCGCTGTACTCAGCAAGCACTTCCCCGCCCGCGTTCAGCACTTCTATTTTAATCTTTTCCATACTTTCTTAACTCTCCCTTTTCTGCTGCTTACCAGTAAGGTATCCAGTCCGGATCACATACACGGCAGAGCGCTTCCATATAGAAATAGTCGCCCCACAGATCCGGCTCATCCACTCCCTTACCTTCCGCGTAAGCGTACACGCCGTGGAGCAGAAGTCCTTCGCTTTCCGGCTCTGCCGCAGTGGACGCCTGATCGATCAGTGTCTTGAGCATCCCGTACGCCTTCTCTGTTTCCTGCATTTCCAGCATCCCGCATGCCGCGATCGCCAGCGCAGAGCTGTCTCTCGGCTGATCCGATCCCTCACCGAAGATCAGATCCCAGTAAGGCATGCCGTCAGAAGGAAGGTGGGAGTCAAAATACTCCACGATCTTTCCGTACAATTTCTTCTCCTCCTCCGACATTCCGTCTCCGGAAATCCTTGCGTGGAGGGGCATCCCCAGGATGGCCCACGCCTGTCCTCTCGCCCAGCAGGACTGATCCGAGAATCCCTGGTGGGTCGCCCCGTGATCCGGAAGTCCTGTCTCCGGGTCAAAATAAAAGGTATGATAGGTCGAGCAGTCCTCCCTGACGATATTCTGTATCACGTTCTTATAATGGCTCTCCGCCATCTCCCGATAAGCAGGATCGCCTGAGATCTCGGACGCACGGTAGAGAAGAGGCAGGTTCATCAGGGAATCAATGATCAGACGGTATTCCCCCGGCGCTCCCTTTTTTCCCCACGCCTGGATGAAGCCGCCTTTCTCCTGATACCGGTCTGCGAGCACATCCGCAGCCTTTATGACCACGCTCTTCAGGCGCTCATCCCCTGTGATCCTGTATCCAGCCCATACAGACAGGCTGTACAGGAAACCGATATCATGATGCTCGAGGACGACATGATCCTCAAGCCTCTTTTCAAAGCTCTTTATGTTCTCTTCCGCCAGAGCCCGGAATTTCTCCTGCCCGGTATACTGATACGCCATCCACAGCATGGCCGTCCAGAACCCGTTGGTCCAGTCGTCATTCTCTCCCACGCTGTACACGCCGCCTTCTGCACAGGCGGATGGAAACTTTGTCCCGTACCTTTCCATTTCCCTTTCCAGGACCGCGCAGATCCTGTCAAGCTCTTCTTTTGCCCAGGCCGGCGCCCGGCTTACATTCATTGTCTCTGCCATAGCCTGCAGCCTCCCTTTCAGATGATCACGGCTGTTTGCCGATGTAGGCAAGGATGCCGCCGTCCACGTAGAGGATATGTCCGTTCACGAAATCCGACGCATCTGAAGCCAGGAATACTGCCGGTCCCTGAAGATCCTCCGGCGTTCCCCATCTTGCAGCCGGCGTCTTGGAGATGATGAACTGATCAAACGGGTGTCTGCTTCCGTCAGCCTGCTTCTCCCGAAGCGGTGCTGTCTGCGGTGTCGCGATATATCCGGGTCCGATACCGTTGCACTGGATGTTGTGTCCGCCGAACTCAGAGCAGATATTTCTCGTGAGCATCTTAAGACCGCCCTTTGCCGCCGCATAAGCAGAAACAGTCTCGCGTCCGAGCTCGCTCATCATGGAGCAGATGTTGATGATCTTGCCGTGTCCCTTCTCGATCATTCCCGGGAGCACTGCCTTGGATACGATGAACGGTGCATTCAGATCTGTGTCTACGACCTTTCTGAACTCATCAGCGCCGGTCTCAAGCATCGGCTTTCTAAGGATGATGCCCGCATTGTTGACAAGGATGTCGATCACGCCCACTTCCTCATTGATCTGCGAGATCATCTTCTTGACCTGCTCCTCGTCTGTCACGTCGCACACATAGCCGTGCACATCGATCCCTTTTTCTTTATACTTTGCGATCCCCTTCTCCACGCTCTCCGGATGAACTCCGTTGAAGCAGATCGTGGCTCCTGCCTCAGCGTACGCAGAAGCAATAGCGAACCCGATCCCGTAGGAACCTCCTGTCACGAGTGCAACCTTACCTTCCAGTGAAAAATTTACCATGATCTTTTCTTCCTTTCTTTTTATTGCCGTTACTGTCCGCAGCAGCTAATTATCTCAGATCTTTATTTGAAATATTGTCCATGTCGTCATAGTCCTGATTCTCTCCGCACATTCCCCAGATAAAGGTGTATGCCCTGGATCCGCAGCCTGAGTGGATGGACCAGCTCGGGGAGATCACCGCCTCTTCGTTGTGCATGATGATATGCCTTGTCTCCTGCGGCTCGCCCATATAGTGAACGACAAATGCATCGTCCGCCATGTCAAAGTACAGGTAGACTTCCATTCTTCTGTCATGTGTATGCGCCGGCATGGTGTTCCACACGCTTCCCGGCAGCAGGCGGGTCATTCCCATAGCGAGCTGGCAGCTCTGCACCTGTCCCGTAACGATGTACTTGTTGATGATCCTGTGGTTAGAGTCCTCAAGAGTTCCCAGCTCCACCTTGTTCTCATCCTTGATGATGACAACGCCGGGCTCCGGCTCTCCTTCCGGCTTGATGTGGACTGTCGGATAAGCCACATGTGCAGGCGCGCTGTTCAGATAGAACTTCGCCGGTGTGTTCCCGTCTTTGCTCTCGAAGGAAATGTCCTTAGAGCCTCTTCCGATATACATGCCTTCCCTTGCGTTGATCTCGTAGACCTTTCCGTCCACTGTGATGATCCCGTCGCCGCCGATATTGATGACGCCCATCTCTCTTCTCTGAAGAAAATACTCGGCCCTGAGCTCATCTCCCGCCGTCAGCTCCAGTTTTCCGCTCACCGGCACCGCCGCTCCTGTGATGATACGGTCAATGTGGCTGTAGACCAGATTGATCTTATCTGCCTGAAACAGATCCTGGATCAGAAATTCCTCCCTGAGTCTGTCGGTCGTGTAATGCTTCACGTCCCTCGGTGATGCTGCTGTTCTTACTTCCATCGCATAAAACCTCCTTGAAACTATTCTTTTCTTTAAGTATAGCATTCGTATTATTCCATTTTCCTGTGTTTTTTTGATAAGTTTCTTGCATTTTATGAACTCTGTATCTATAATGAAGCCAGAACGCATACTGTGATCAATTTTCAGGGAGGTTAAGCCGATGAAAGCCTGTATATCCTGCAAAGAATCCATGCGCCGCTGCAGGGAAACGCACAGCTTTGCCTACGCGCATCTGTACAACGACGAAAAGGCCATGGACATGCATATCCATGACTGCTATGAGATCTATTATTCCATTTCAGGAGGGAAGCAGTTCCTGATCGACAACTGCTTCTACGATATCAAAGACGGGGACATCTTCATGATCAATGATTTCGAGAGCCATTATCTGACTCAGATCGACCAGCAGAAGCATGAACGTATTATCCTTTCCATCGATCCGGAATATCTGGAACGGCTCTCCACCGATTCCACAGATCTGACCCGCTGTTTTCTGTTCCGGGATACAAAGATGCCCCACCGGATGCGCCTGACCCAGGAGGAGCAGACGCGCTTTGTCTATTATATTCACAAGCTGTCCTCCAACGGAGGGCTTGGAGAGGACGTCCTGGATCAGGCTGTCTTCCTGGAGCTGATGGTATTTTTGAACCGAGCCTTTGAGAGCAGATGCTCAGCGGGAAATGAAGAAAAGAAAGAACCGTCCGCCCACCATGCCAAGGTGGACGAGATCCTCTCCTATATCAACACGCATATCAAGGAGGATCTGACACTGGAGAGCCTGTCCGCCCATTTCTTCCTGAGCCAGTCTTATATCTGCCGGATCTTCAAGGCGGACACAGGGACGACGATCAACAAGTACATCACCGCCAAGCGGATCACCCTGTCCAAATCCCTGCTGAGCCAGGGATATTCCGTCAACGAGGTGTGCGATGCCTGCGGCTTCAACGACTACACGAACTATCTGAAGGCATTTACGAAAGCCGTGGGGATCTCCCCCAAAAAATATGCCCGGTATAATTCATAGACCGGGCTGTTCGGTCAAACCGCAGTCAGGCGCCTGCGCGCTCACCGCCGCTGCCGTCTTCTGCCTGCACACTGCAGTCTGTTTCCTGTCCATCCTGTTCCTTCCACGCAGCAGGAGCAGGACCGGGGCCGAAGTTCTTATCGATCAAACTGCAGTACTCTTCATACGCCTCCGTTCCTTCAAACCCATCCCGCAGCGCGTCTCTGACGCCCTTGTAATACCATGCCAGCGCCAGTCTGCTCTGCATTCGGAAGCGGAGCCAGAGCCTATCTCCCATCACCGGATAATCACGGTCAATATCTCGCATGTTGGACAGCTTGTCCGCCAGGCCGATCATCTGCACCTCCCGAGGCGCTTCTCCCAGCCTGCGGATCGTCTCGCCCTTGCGCTCTTCCCATGTCAGAGACTTATCCTCGCTCTCCTGTGCCACCATCTCCGCGACTCTCGTCCCGAACCTCTGCTCCAGCATCTCCCTCGTAACTCCCGCACAATCCTCGATCGTATCGTGCAGCAGCGCCGCGGAGATGATCTCCTCATCATCCGTCATGGTCGAGACAATCTCTGCCACCTCCCTCGGATGTACAATGTACGGTCTCCTCGTTCCCTTCCTGAACTGTCCCTCGTGCGCTCGCGCCGCGAATGCCATGGCATCATTGATCATAGGCCTACCTCCATTATTCTGTTCCCGTCAGCTCCCTGTACAGTGCTCTTCCAAACACTTACCTAACGCAATCATAGCACATGAAAATGGGAATCACAATGAAAAGGGAGCAAAATTATCGCAATCCTTCTGGGGGACGTGGTATAATGATTGCACTTAAATTGAAAAGGAGTAACTTATGGATAAGAAAACGGTTCTTGTCACCGGTTCGTCCCGGGGGATCGGGCGCGCGTGCGCACGAGCGTTCGCGGGCGCCGGGTGGCATGTGTTTATAAACTGCAGACAGTCTCTTGAGATGCTCAGAGAAGTAGAAAAGGAAATCCTCGCTTCCGGAGGGACATGCACTCCCGTACCGGGGGATGTCAGTGATCCGGATGAGGTGAGACGCATCTTTAAAATCATAGAGGATACCTGCGGCGGTCTTGACGTTCTGATCAACAATGCAGGAATCGCCTGGTTCGGCCTGCTCACCGACATGACAGACGAGGACTGGCGGACCGTGACTGACACGAACCTTTCCTCTGTCTTCTACTGCTGCCGGGCCGCAGTCCCGTACATGGTCTCCCGCAAATCCGGAAGGATCATCAACATCTCCTCCATGTGGGGAACCGCCGGCGCTTCCTGCGAAGCCGCCTACTCCGCGTCTAAATCCGGAGTCCACGGCCTGACACGCGCGCTTGCAAAGGAACTCGCCCCCAGCAACATCCAGGTCAACTCCATCGCATGCGGGGTAATCGACACGGAGATGAACGCACGGCTGGACGACGAGGAACGTTCCGCACTGGCGGAGGAGGTTCCCGCCGGCCGCTTCGGAGAACCGGACGAAGCAGCCCGGCTCGCACTCATGCTCGCTGACACCCCCGCCTATCTGACAGGACAGATCATCGGGCTGGACGGAGGTTTTCTCTGATCTCCTACCTCCAGTCGATGTCTGCCTTTTTCCTCGGTGCAGTTCTCCTGTACGCCACCGCCGGATATCCTGCGAGCATACAGCACACAAGCGGCATATCTGATATCCCGAGCCATTCCTTCAGCGCCGGGCAGGCCTCGATGATCCTCGCAAGGTATCCGCTGTAAAGAACGCCCGCGCCCTCAGCGACTGCCATGTTCTCGATATTCGCTGCCGCAAGCCCTCCGTCGAGAGGATTGTCTGCCGCGATCAGGATGCAGGCCGGCGTATTGAAGAACAGTCCGTCATCCTTCGGATCTTTCCTGCGCCTGCGGTAAAGAAATTTAAACAGCATGGCATAATGGGGCATTTCTTCTTTCATCTGATCCGCCAGCTCCGGCACCTGCTGCCAGAGCAGATCCTTGAAATCCTCCAGTTCATCCTGGAGCACGATAAAACGGCATGCCTGTCTGTTCTTCGCAGTGGGAGTATACCTTCCCGCCTGCAGGATCCTCTCCAGGCAGTCCCTGTCAAGTTTTTTATCCCGGAAGCTGCGAATGCTCCGTCTGAACTTGACCGCATGGAGGAAGTGCTCCGGATCCACACGGAAGGTATCAGCATCATACTCTTCCACGTCGTCCATATCATATTCAGGGATGCTCACCGCCGCCTTCGGACAGACTGCCACGCAGTGTCCGCACTGTATGCACTCCGGCGTATACACCGCCTTGCCATCCTTTACGTCAATCTTTCCGGCCGGACAGTCCTTTGCACAGAGTCCGCATCCGATACATTTTTCTTTGTCTATTACGACCATAGTACCTCGCCCTTTCTTTTTTCTCGTCATATTCTTGAACCGTTCCGCCATGCACGTCTCTCGCCGCACAGCCGAAATGTTTATATTCTTCCATATATGTCCTGCGGGACATATGCCTTCACCGAGATCCCTTCCGGCAGATATTCCTCAGACACAAGCTGTCCTCTGCTCCGGATGAGCTGGATCTTTCCCGCCTCCGCAAAATCGTACAGCCTCTCCACATAGATCTGGTCGCGGCGGATGATATCCAGCAGCGCGCGCTTTAACTCCGCAAGCCCTTGCCCGGTCTTCGCCGATGCCGGGATCGAATAATCGGCCTGAAAATCTCTCTGATACGACGGCGCCTCAAGTAAATCCTGCTTGTTGAAAAGAGTGATGACAGGTTTTCCCTCCGCGCCGAGCTCACGCAGCGTCTCATACACTACATGCATCTGCATCTCCATATTCGGATTTGACACATCCACTACATGGATGATGATATCTGCGTATTTTGCTTCCTCCAGCGTACTCTTAAAGGCCTCCACCAGATGATGGGGAAGCTTGCGGATAAATCCGACCGTATCCGTAACCAATATCTCCTGCGTATTGTCCAGCATCAGTGACCGGGTCGTTGTATCCAGCGTAGAAAACAGCATGGCGTCCTCCAGGATGCCAGCGCCGGTCAGGGCATTTTCGATACTGCTCTTCCCGGCTGATGTATACCCTACCAGGGCGGCCGACTTCAGTCCCGACTGATTTCTCTGGGAGCGCAGCAGTTCTCTATGCTTCTCCACATCTCTCAGCTCCCGCTTCAGCCTGCTGATGCGCTCACGGATGAGACGCCGGTCCATCTCCAGCTTCTTCTCTCCCGGTCCCCTCGTGCCGATGCCGCCGCCCAGACGGGACAGGGATTTTCCAAGCCCTGCCAGCCTCGACGCCCGGTACCTGAGCTGCGCCAGCTCGACCTGGATCTTTCCTTCCCCGGACACTGCCCGGGCGGCAAAAATATCCAGGATCAGGAGCGTCCTGTCGATCACCTTGCAGGACAGCTCCGCCTCGAGGCTGCCGAGCTGTGCGCTGGTAAGCTCATCGTCACAGATAATTCCCGTGGCGTCTGTCTCCCACAGAAGCTCCTTGAGCTCCAGCAGCTTCCCCTTCCCGATATACGTTTCCGGATGGATGCTCTCCCTTGTCTGGATCAGCCTTCCCGCCACCTCTGCTCCTGCTGTGCGCGCGAGCTCTGCAAGCTCGTCAAGGGAAGTCTCCGCCGGCTCATCGCCGCCGGTCTCCACTCCCACAAGGATCACCCTCTCTTTGATATCTTCCATCTCATACATCTGTCTCTTTCTCCTGTCCGATTCTCATTCTGACTGATCGTCTCCTGCCGCTCCGCTTCACGGCATTCTCCCGTCCGCTCCATCTGCCGCCGTAACAGCTGCTGATGCATCCTTGTCTCACGGCTCAAGGCGGATGATAAATACCGGAAGCGGCGGGTCATTCCTCCGATTGTAATAGCAGTTCACAATGACCAGCCATCTGCGGGGATCCAGCTCTCTCAGCCAGGAGAGCAGGGCGTCCCGCTCTTCATATCCCGTGTCGCCGCCGCTGTAGATGCACAGGCTGACGACACCTCCGGGCTTCAGCAACTCCAGCGCCTGCTCTGCCGCCCGGAGCGTGGTATCCGCTTTCGTCGCCACTGCGTGGTCCCCGCCGGGGAGGTACCCCAGGTTGAACACCACTGCCGCCGCCCGTTCCTTCACAAACTCCTTCATCCGCTCATGTCCGGCACAGATCAGCTCTGCCCGGTCACGCAGCCCCGCGCGCTCCAGCCTTTCCTCTGTGCGGCGCACCGCCTGCTCCTGAACATCAAAGGCATAGACCTTCCCGCTCTCCCCTGCCAGTCGGCATAGGAACTCTGTGTCACCGCCGTTTCCTGCGGTGGCATCCACACAGATGTCGCCCTCTCGGATATAGTCCCGCAGAAAATGGTGGCAGTATTCTGTTATCTGATATTTTTCTCTGATTCCCATCCTTCTCCCGCCTCCGGCACAAAGGGGGCCGGATCCTTCCAGCAGGATCCAGGCCCCTCTCTATCGTATCTCAGCTCCTTCATACAACAGCGTCCTCTGCGCCGCTATCTTGTCTGGAGAAATTCCGCCTCTTTCTGTGCAGCCTCATCATCCGGATATTTGCTTATATACTCCGTGATCTTTGCTTTTGCATTTTCCCAGTCTGACTGCTGTTCATAGCAGATGATCTCGTTATACTCCATCTCGCGGATCAGGCTGTCGTCCGCCTCCCCGCCGTCTGAAGCATCTGCCATCGCGAGACCGGACTGGATGTACTCCAGCCCCTTGGCATAATCCCCGGTCTGCATCGCACTGACTCCCATGAGGTTATAAAGCTCGACCGTCTGCTCCGCTCCGTTGTCCAGTGCGCTCTCGAACGCCTCAAGAGCCTTCGCATATTCCCCGGTCTCATAGTAAACAATTCCCAGACCGCGGTATCCCTCCGCTGCCGTCTCTTTATCGTCATCTGCCGCAGCCGTCTGAAATTCCTGTGCGGCAGTCTCATAATCCTTCGCCTCCAGCGCTTCCGCTCCGTCCTGCACTGCATTTGCGCAGCCCGAAAACAGACACGCCGCCGATAATGCCGCGATCACAGCGGCAGCTCTCTTTTTCTTCATGCTCTTTCTTCCATACTCCTCTCAAATCAAATGCTATTCCGGATATTTCAGCATCCAGAAGGAATTTAATATATTGATCAGCATGACCGCCATATCTGCCAGTATGGCGTTCTGCATCGTCACCAGTCCCAGAAATGCAAGCACGATCAGGATGACCTTCATCCCGATGGCAAACACCATATTCTGGCTGACGGAACGCAGCGTCGCTTTCGCGATGCGGATCGCGTTGATGATCCGTGACGGCTCGTCCTCCATCAGGATGATATCTGCCGCCTCCAGCGCCGCGTCTGCCCCCAGGCCGCCCATGGCGATGCCGACATCCGCCCTTGCGAGCACCGGCGCGTCGTTGATCCCGTCTCCGACGAACGCCACCTTCTCGTTTTCTGTCTGGCTTTCCATAAACTCTTCGATCTGTTCCACCTTATCTTCCGGCATCAGCTCCGCATATACGCTCTCAATCCCGAGCTGTCTTGCCACACTCTCCGCAGTCCTCTCATTGTCCCCGGTCAGCATGACTGTTCCGAGCCCCCGCTTGTGAAGCCACCGCATAAGTCTCCCTGCATCTTCGCGGATGACATCAGAGATCAGTATATAGCCGGCATAGTTCCCGTCGACAGCCACATGGACCGCTGTCCCCGCTCCCGTGGCAGGCTGATAGAACAGCCCCTGCCGCTTCATCAGCCGGGAATTGCCAATATACACTGTCCTGCCGTCGATTTCCGCGCGGATCCCATATCCCGGGAAATCCTCCAGACCGCTGACTCTCGACCTGTCAGTCTCTTTTCCATAAGCCTCCCTAAGCGAAACAGCGATAGGGTGCACCGAATAGGTCTCTCCCAGAGCCGCCGTCTCCAGAAGCTCCTCCTCTGTACAGTTATAGGGAGCGATCTCCGTCACATGGAAGACTCCTTCCGTCAGCGTTCCCGTCTTGTCAAATACAAAAGTATCCACCTCGGGCAGGCTCTCCAGGAAAGCGCCTCCCTTGATCAGCACGCCCTGCCTGGACGCAGCACCGATCCCGCCCAGAAATGCCAACGGAATGGACACCATCAGTCCGCACGGACATGCCGCGACGAGGATGATCAGTCCTCTGTAGATCCACTCGTCTTTCGCCTCCGCGAACATCATCGGAGGGAGGATCACGGTCAGAAGAGCGATCAGGATCACGATCGGCGTATAATATTTCGTAAAACGGTCTGCGAACTGAACGCTCTCCGATTTCTTCGCGTTCGCATTCTCCACAAGCTCCATGATCCTCGAAGCCGTTGAGTCTTTGTAATGTCTCACAACCTTCGCCTCGAGGACTCCGCTCAGGTTGATGCTCCCGCTGTACAGGTGCTCCCCGGCCTCTACAGTCCTGGGCTTCGCCTCGCCGGTCAGCGCTTTCTCATCCACACTGCCCGCGCCCTCTGTCACCACCGCGTCCACAGGGATCCTCTCTCCCGGTCTGAGGACGATCACCTGTCCCGGTTCAAGGACGTCAGGAGAGACAACGCGCTCCTGATCCCCCTCTTTGAGATTTGCATATTCCGGGCGTATGTCAATGAACTCCGCGATCGATTTCTTCGTCCGGCTCAGGGAGATCTCTTCGATCAGTTTCCCCGCCTGATAGAAAAGCATCGCTGCCACAGCCTCTTTGTATCTTCCGACGAAAAATGCACCGACTGTAGCGATCACCATCAGGAAGCTCTCATCCAGAAAATGAAGCTTCGCGATCTTTTTCAGGAGTTCCCAGTATGTGGAGATTGACAGGATTACATAGGGGATGAGGAAGAGGATGATCTCTCCGGTCCTTCCCAGATCGATCTGTCCTGCCGCCAGCCATGCAATGAGATAGGAAAGCGCCCCCGCCCCTGTCATGATCCCTTTCTGCTTTACTTCTTTTGTCATCACTTTTCCCTTCAGTACTTTCGCCCCTGCAGTACTGTTCGGATCCTTTTGAAAGTACTTTCTTTTCCTGATATCGCAGTTTATTTCTGCAGGCTTTATCCCTGTTTATCTTATTTCATACAGCACATAAAATCAAGAGTAACGCTGATGATTGTGGCATTTCTTCATACTCAGTATTCATTTCTTATTTCCCAAATCCGCAGTTCGGGAACGTACACACCTCGCAGTTCAGGCACAGTCCGCCTTCTCCCAGTACGGTGAAGTCCTCCGTGCACAGCCTCTCACCTGCCGCGACTCTCGGAAGCACCAGGTCGAAGATCGTCCGTTTCGAATACATCACACACCCCGGAAGTCCCATCACCGGGATATGTCCTGCATACGCCAGCATGAACATAGCTCCCGGCAGCACCGGCGCGCCGTATGTGATGACTTCGTCCGCCGCATTGCGGATCGCGAGAGGCGTCCGATCGTCCGGATCCACGCTCATCCCGCCTGTACAGACAACAACCTCTGCACCTTTTTCGATCCACTCGCGGATCGCGCCGGTGACCATGTCGGAGTCATCATTGCACAGAGTATTCCCCAGCACTTCCATGCCTGCCTCTTCCAGCTTCCCTTTTACGACCGGAGTGAACTGATCCTTGATCCTGCCGTGATAGACCTCACTTCCCGTTGTCACGATGCCGGCTTTCAGCTTCCGGAACGGCAGCAGGGTAAAGATCGGCTCATCGCCGCAGATTTCTCTGACTCGGTCCATCTTCTCTTCTTCAATGACAAGGGGAACAACGCGCATTCCGACGATCTTATCCCCCTTCTTCACCGGAAAATCACCGTGGCGTGAGGCGAGCACCATCTGCCCCATCGCATTCACCGCGTTCAGCTTCTCCCGGTCAATCTTAAGAAGGCCGCTGCACTCCGCCGTCAGCTCGATCTTGCCCTCTTTCGCCTCCGACGCCTTCATGTGCTCTCCCTGGCAGACCTGGCGCAGCACCTCTGCCGCGTCATTTTCATGGAGCATCCCTTCCTGCTTTTCCCACACATAGAGATTCTCTTTTCCCACAGAGAGAAGGACCGGGATATCCTCCTCCGTCACTACATGTCCCTTGCGGAATACCGCATCCTTCGTAACTCCCGGGATGATCTGCGTGATGTCATGACAGAGCACGCTGCCCACTGCATCTTCTGTTCTTATGAGTTTCATATATACCAGCTCCTTCAGCAAAAGCGGCCTCTAAAAAATGTTCGCTCACTCGCAGCCGCTCTCTTAATCCTCCATCAGTGAAATATTTCCCAGATCCTTCAGCCACACTGCCACGCACGCGTCGCTCGGCATCCTCCAGTCGCCCCTCGGAGAGAGCGCGACCGTACCGATCTTCGGGCCGTCCGGCAGGCAGGAGCGCTTGAACTGCTGGGAGAAGAATCTCCTGCAGAATGTCTCAAGCCATTTCAGGATCGTCACATTGTCATACTCCTCTTGGAACGCCTTCTCGGCAAGGCGGAATATCTTGCTCGGCTCATAGCCGAAACGCAGCATGTAGTAGAGGAAGAAATCATGCAGCTCATAAGGTCCCACCAGATCCTCCGTCCTCTGGGCGATATCCCCGTCCTTCGGCGGCAGCAGCTCCGGGCTGACGGGTGTGTCCAGCACATCATAGAGCACGCGCTTCAGCTCCTTGTCCTCTGTTTCGTCCGCAGCATATTTAACAAGATGGCGCACCAGCGTCTTCGGCACAGATGCATTGACGCCGTACATGGACATATGATCCCCGTTGTAGGTCGCCCAGCCGAGAGCCAGCTCCGACATATCCCCTGTGCCGATCACCATCCCGCCGGTGCGGTTTGCAATATCCATGAGCACCTGGGTGCGCTCCCGCGCCTGAGAGTTTTCATAGGTCACATCATGATTTTCCGGATCCTGCCCGATATCCCGGAAATGGATGTTCACCGCGTCCGCGATCCGCACCTCCTTCAGCGTGGCACCTGTCTTCCTGGACATCTCACAGGCATTGTGATACGTCCTGTCCGTCGTGCCGAAGCAGGGCATGGTCACCGCGATGATGTCTTTCTTGTCGCGCCCCAGCATATCGAATGCGCGCGCTGTCACAAGGAGGGCAAGCGTGGAGTCAAGTCCTCCCGAGATCCCCACGACGGCAGTCTTCGAGTGGGTGTGCGCAAGACGTTTCTTCAGCCCCATCGCCTGGATCGTCAGGATCTCCTCGCAGCGCTGGGCTCTCGCCTGATCGTCAGACGGAACAAATGGCCTCTTCGGGAATGTACGGGTGAGCTCGGTCTTCCCGCTCTCGATATAAAACGGCACCCGGATCAGGATCCTCTCTCCCTCGCTCTGGAATGTCGTGTTCTTCCTTCTCTCTGCCACGATCCGGCGGATATCCAGCTCTGAGTAGATGATCTCATTATGATAGCGCTGCGCTTCCTTGAGGATCGTGCCGTTCTCAGCTATGATGTTGTGGCCGCCGAACACAAGATCCGTGGTAGATTCTCCCTCTCCTGCGTTGGCATAGACATACCCCGCGATCAGACGCGCCGACTGTCCGGAGATAAGCTCCCTGCGGTAAGTATCCTTTCCAATAGTCTCATCGCTGGCAGAGCAGTTGACGATCACAGTCGCCCCCTCCAGCGCCGCTCCGATGCTCGGCGGGATCGGAGACCACACATCCTCACAGATCTCCGCGGACACGATCAGATTCTCCATAGCGGTCGCCTGGAAAAGGATCTGGGGGCCGAAGGGGATCCTGTCGCCCTCGAAGGAAATATATCCCGCCTCGGAGGGCCCCGGCGTGAACTGGCGCATCTCGTAGAACTCTCCGTAATTGGGAAGGAAGGTCTTTGTTGTCAGACCGATGATCTTCCCTCTGTTCAGCGCCGCCGCCACATTGTACAGCTTGCCCTCGATATCCAGCGGTACACCGACGAACACAAGGATATCCTTGTCCGCCGTGAACTCTGCGAGCTCGAGTACCGCTCTCCTCGCCGCCTCCAGCAGGACGTCGTGTGTGAACAGATCGCCGCACGTATATCCCGTCACGCAGAGCTCCGGGAATACAAGGATCTTCGCTCCGTTCCCGCACGCCTCCGCAATATCTTCCCGTATTTTTTCCGTGTTATAAGCCACGTCCGCCACCCGGATATCGGGAGTCGCCGCAGCAACCTTGACAAACCCATGTTTCATATTCCGATTCCACCTTCCCGCCTGCTGCCCGCAGACTGATCTTTCCGCGGTACGAACCGCACTCTTCTATGACTCGCAGCCGTGATGCGTCTGGTTTTCCATGACGCACATTCCGCCGGCCCTGATCCGCATTTCCTAGCGGCTCTTTTTCAGGAGCTCTTTCAGCTCATCTACCGTATACTTGTACGACGTATTGCAGAAATGACATTTCACCTCAATATCCTCGCCGTCGTCGATCATAGACCGGATATCCTTTTTCCCGATGCTGATGATCGCCTTCTCGATCCGCTCCTTGGAGCAGTTGCAGTAGAACTTCGCCGGGAGCGTATCCGTGATCTCCGGCTCCAGCCCTTCCAGCACCTGGGAGAGCATCTCCTCCGGTGTGTGCCCGTTGTCCAGCATGGACGTCACGGACTGGATGTTCTGGATATTCTGCTCCAGCCTGTTCAGCACCTCATCTTCGATAAACGGCATGACCTGCACGATAAATCCTCCCGCGCAGCGCACAGTATTGTTCTTCTCCATCAGGACGCCCAGGCCGACAGAGGACGGCACCTGCTCTGAGGTTGCAAAATAATAGGTGAGGTCCTCCGCGATCTCGCCGGTCTGAAGGATCGTCTGTCCGGAGTAAGGCTCTTTCAGCCCCATGTCCTTGATCACTGTGAGGACGCCCTGCCCCAGGGCTCCGCCCACATCCAGCTTGCCGTTCTTCGGCGGCAGGATCACATCCGGATTGTGCACATAGCCTTTCACCTTCCCCTGGCTGTCCGCCGTCACCGTAAGACCTCCGATCGGTCCGGAGCACTTGATCTGGAGCGTCAGCATATCGTCCGGATTCTTCATCATGCTCCCCATCATCACACCGCCTGTAAGCAGGCGTCCCAATGCCGCCGTCGCCACCGGGCTGGTGCCATGGCGCTGCCTCGCCTCCTCTACAAGCTCTGTCGTCACTGCGGCAAATGCCCTGATCTGCGTGTTCGCCGCCGCTGCTCTTACAATATAGTCTTCCATTTTTCTCTCTCCGTTTCACTTATCTGTTATCTGCTTTTCCTGATTCTCTTGCGATCACATAGATGCGCTCGCTCTCTTCCCCCGGTGCATCGCGGGTAAATGCATCGTATGCAGTTACGTACTCAAGGCCCGATGAGCGGAGCAGGTCCTTTATCTCTTCCAGCGTATACCCCCTCTGATAGTGGGTCTCCTGGTATTTCCGGTACAGCTCTCTCCCTGCGCACGAGGCATCCTCATCCCGGATAAAGAGCGTCAGGCCATACTCGTTGATCCTCTCCTCCTCATAATAACAGTTGTCCCAGATGAAGCTGCAGTCCCCGCGGTCCTCCGCGATCGTCTGCTCCCCGAGTATCTCCCGGTATTTATAATCTGTGTTAAAATCAAAAATAAATACCCCGCCCGGGTCAAGATAATTGTTCACCAGACGGAACACCTCCGTCAGCTCCTCCGGCTCCGTGATATAGTTCACGGAATCGCAGACACTCACCGCTGCCCTCACTGTCCCGTAGAGCTCAAACTCCCTCATATCCTGCAGCAGGTAGAGGATATCATGTCCGGATGCGATCTTTTTGTCCATCGCCAGCTCCAGCATATCCTCAGAGTTATCCACCCCGATCATATCATATCCGTACCCTGCCAGGATCTCCGTCATGGCACCCGTGCCGCAGCCCAGATCAACGACAAGGCCTGACTCCGCCCCGTATTCCTTCAGCAGGCCGCGCAGGTACTCCCCCCACTCTTCATAGGGGACATTATCCATAAATATGTCATAAACCGATGCAAAACTGGTATATGCTTCCATTCAAATTCCTCCCGTAATCCAAAGTTTAACACATTATTCCACTAAATTGTACATTTTTTTACTTCCTTTTCTTTCTACTTAGTGATATAATTTTAAGGCTGTGTTAAAAAAACGTTAAAAAACAAAAGAAAGGAATGAAAAAGTTCAATGGACAACAAGAATGAGTTCAAACCGTATATTCCGGCAGACAAGATCGTACCGGAATTTACAGTCACCTCTGTCCTGATCGGCTGTATCCTCGCCGTCGTATTCGGCGCGGCGAATGCTTACCTCGGACTTCTCGTCGGTATGACAGTATCTGCGTCAATCCCGGCGGCCGTTATCTCAATGGGTATCATCCGCATCATTCTCCGCAGGGATTCGATCCTGGAGAACAACATGGTACAGACGATCGGTTCTGCCGGCGAGTCACTCGCGGCAGGCGCGATCTTCACTCTGCCCGCATTATTCTTATGGGCTGAGGAAGGAAAGATCGAATTTCCAAGTATCCTGACAATTTTCCTCATCGCACTGTTCGGCGGTATCCTCGGAGTATGCTTCATGGTTCCGCTCCGTCAGGCACTTATCGTCGAGGAACACGGCACACTTCCCTTCCCGGAAGGAACCGCATGTGCGGAAGTCCTTCTCGCAGGAGAGGAAGGCGGAAGCAAAGCGGGCTCCGTCTTCAAAGGACTCGGTATTGCTGCCGTATACAAATTTATTGCAGACGGTCTGGGATTCTTCCCGAGCGAGATCGGATATGCATTTAAAGGATTCGCAGGTTCCCAGATCGGGATCCAGGTGCTTCCGTCGCTTGCAGGCGTCGGCTTCATCTGCGGACCAAAGATCTCCAGCTACATGCTGGCCGGCGGTACATTAAGCTGGTTCGTCCTTATGCCGGCGATCGCACTGTTCGGCGGAGACGCCGTGATCTTCCCGGGAGAAGATCCGATCTCTACCCTGGCGCCGGCTGATCTCTGGGGCACTTATATCAAATATATCGGCGCAGGCGCCGTTGCAGCCGGAGGGCTGATCAGCCTGATCAAGACCTTCCCTCTGATCATCCGCACATTCAAGCAGGCAATGCAGAGCATGTCCAAAAAACATGCGAATGCAAATACGGTCCGTACACAGCAGGATCTCCCGATGCCGCTTCTGCTTGGGATGATCTTGGTGATCGTAATCCTGATCTGGCTCGTGCCTACCTTCCCGGTAAACCCGATCGGCGCCCTGATCATCGTGGTCTTCGGATTCTTCTTTGCATCCGTTTCCTCCCGTATGGTCGGACTGATCGGCTCATCCAACAACCCGGTATCCGGTATGGCGATCGCCACACTGATCATCGCAACTCTTCTTCTGAAGGTGACCGGAACCGACGGCACAACAGGCATGGTCGGAGCGATCGCCATCGGCGGTATCATCTGTATCGTCGCTGCTATCGCCGGAGACACATCACAGGACCTGAAGACCGGATTTATCGTAGGCGCTACGCCGAAGAAACAGCAGATCGGCGAGATGCTCGGCGTTGTCGTGTCTGCAGCGGCGATCGGATTCGTGCTCTACCTCCTGAACGAGGCATGGGGATACGGAACCGAGAAGATTCCTGCCGCACAGGCTACTATGATGAAAATGCTCGTAGAGGGTATCATGGATGCAAATCTTCCGTGGGCTCTGATCCTCATCGGTGTGTTTGTAGCTGTTGTTGCTGAGATCCTTAAAATACCGGTAATGCCGTTCGCAGTCGGCATGTACCTGCCGTTCAGCTTAAGTGCTGGAATCATGGCGGGCGGAGCCGTACGATTCATCGTAGAGAAGCTCAAAGGCACTGACGCAGAGAAGAAAGAGCGCGGTGACCGCGGCGTACTGTTCACATCCGGTCTTATCGCCGGAGAAGGTATTATGGGTATCATACTTGCCGTCCTGGCTGTTATCGGCGTGGATTCCGCGATCAAGCTGGACTTCTCACTTCCGCAGATCGGAAGCCTGATCATCTTCATCGTCCTTCTGTTCTACCTGTACAGAGTATGTATGAAGAAAGAGAAATAATTTAACATTTAACGTTTTTCAGCATTTAGTCGCAGCCTGCTGCTTGCAGGCTGCTTCTTTATAGGTTAAAGTATTCATGGATATGAAGTTTCTCATAATCAGAATATCAACCAAAGGGCCGTCAGGGGGAATCCCGGCGGGCACAGAAGTTTAAAAGGAGGACCTGATACGCGAATGAAAGAAAAACAGTCAAAGAACTATTTGGACTATGTCCCGATAAAAAACCCGGAGATCCAATACCATACAGACGAAAAAGGTATCGTTACAGTAGAGATCGAGTGGAAGGGCTTCTATCACAGGATCGCGCAGCGCTTTTTCCACCGTCCAAGAGTGAGCGATATCAAACTGGATACCTACGGCAGCTTTGTCTGGCTCATCATTGATGACGCCAGCGACGTACATCAGCTGTCAAAAAAGCTGGATGAACAGTTCCCCGGCATGGAGAAATCTCTTTCACGGCTCATCAAGTTCCTTGAGATCCTCCACGACAACAAACTGATCCGCTGGAAAGGAGAAAAATGGAAACAATAATTCATTACATCCCTTATGTACTGCTGTTCGCCCTCGCCACTGCGATCATCTACGCGTGGGGGCTGTGGCGCACCATGAAACAGCAGCAGGATCTGTCGAACATGCTCTCTGCAAAAGGGGTCGCAATAATAAAAAAAACGCTCCGCAAAAACGGAGCAATGACCCGCCATGATCTTGAACCCGTGGTAAAGGATCTGACTGCGAAGCAGCCGTTCAGCAGGGAGCAGATCGCCGTCACGGACCCGAAACAATTCCTCGATTCCGTTCTGCCCTATATGGTAAAGCAGAGGATCATCACAGAGGAAAAAGAAAACGGCAGGACCGTATATCGGTTAAACAAATAAAAGTCCGCTTCATCAGGTGTATTTTTATAATATATCTGATGAAGCGGATTCTTTTGTATTATTATTCAGCTAATCTTCTGAGCACATCCTTCAGCAGCTTGTAAAATCTCTCAAAGGAATCAAGCGGGAGATTTTCTTCCGGCGTATGCACATTGTACAGCGTCGGTCCCACTGCGATCGCGTCAAGTCCCGGGATCGCGTCAGAGAACAGACCGCACTCCAGCCCTGCATGGAGCGCCTCTGTCCTGAGCTCCTCGCCGAACAGCTCGCGGTAGCTCTCGCAGAACACTTCACGCACAGGCGACTCTTCCCTGTAGCTCCATCCCGGATATTCTCCGCTGTACTCAGCTGCGAATCCGAAGGTGTCTGCCAGAAGACCGATGCGCGCCTTCATCTCTTCCTGGAGCGATGCGACCGAGGATCGAGGCGAGAATACGATCACAAGCCGGTTTTCCTCAGAGCGCACAACTCCCATATTGACCGATACGACGACAAAACCATCCAGCTTCATGTTGCGGCTCTGCACCCCGTTCGGCGCCAGATACATTGCCGAGATGAACGCCCTGGCGTCTTCTCCCGATATCGCCTCTGCTGTCCTTCCTTCCTCAGAAGAAATCTCGCATGCGAAGTTCTCCTCATAAGGCGTGATCTCGTCTGCCAGCGTCTCAGCAAGGCTGCATGCCAGCTCTTCCGCCTTTTTCGCTTCCTCTGCATCTGCATAGATCAGAGACGCGGTACACTCTCTCGGGATGGCGTTGTCTTTATTACCGCCGTCAAAAGATACCAGCTTTCCGTCTGTATCCTTCATGAGCTGATATACGACCCTTGCCATGGTGCGGATCGCATTCTGGCGCTCTTTATCGATATCTGTGCCGGAATGGCCTCCTTTAAGCCCCGAGATCTCGATGGTGAGGAGAGTCCCCTCTGCTGCCTCTCTCTTGATCGGTCTCGAACACTCCACACGGAGTCCGCCTGCGCAGCTGATCGTCGCCACGCCCTCTTCCTCAGAATCCATGTTGATCATCGTGCGCGCGGAGATCTGAGACTTGTCAAGCGCCCTCGCTCCGTTGAGCCCGATCTCCTCCTCTGTCGTGAACACACACTCTACCGGCGGATGCACGATGTCTTCGTCGTCGAGCACCATCATCATGAGCGCAACTGCAACACCGTTGTCAGAGCCGAGCGTCGTTCCGTTCGCAGTGAGCACACCGTCCTTCACGACAAGGTCGATGCCATCTTTCTCAAAATCGTGCTCCACGCCCGCGATCTTCTCGCACACCATGTCGATATGCCCCTGGAGCATGACTGCCGGGCGGTCCTCCGCGCCCTTGCTCCCGCCTTTCTTGATGATCACGTTGTACGCTTCATCCTGATACACCCACAGTCCTCTGTCCTTTGCAAACTTTACGAGATAGTCGCTGATCCCTTTCTCGTTTTTCGATCCTCTCGGGATCGCACTGATCTCTTCAAAAAAATGAAATAATTTTTCCGGCTTATAGCCCGTGATCTTATACTCCATGATCTGATCCTCTTTCCATGATTGTTTTCGGAATCCGTTTTCCTGATCCCATTATTTAATTATAACAGATTCCGCTCTAAAAATCACCTGTCAGAAGAAAATGATTTTAGCTTGACAACACGGAATCCGTGAACTACAATAGTCACGTAAAAAGAATACATCATTTCGGTAGGTGAGGTTACCACAGGGATTGGGTCTATCCCGAAGATTGCTGCCGCGAGATTGTGGAGACACAAAGTGTTGGTCAGCAGGCTGCGTCGTGAAGGCGCTGCCTAATGCAATTGATATGCCCTGTGATACTAAAGCTTGAACGGTGCATTTATTTTTGTGGAAGAGTCTCTTTCGGGCTCCGTCATTGTTCAGGCATTGACGGAGTCCTTTTTATTGCTCTTCGCTCAGAGAATGCTCAGAAAGGCCCAGCGCCGGGAAGGACGCCGCTTATACCGGAAAATTAATGTAAAAAACGAGGGAGGTGAGGTTATGGACTCTGGCGCCAGTTATCACTTGTGCAGCTTAAAAGACGAAAATAAGATAAAGAGAGGGAATCATTATGAACAGAGATATTTTTGTAAAACTTCTCCAGCAGCGTCAGTTCAAGGCTGTGAGGAGTATTTTGGATGTAATGAACGAAGTGGACATAGCCTCGCTCCTGTCGGACTTAGACGATAAAGAGCTTGCGCTCGCATTCCGCCTGATCCCGAAGGACAAGGCCGCTGAAGTATTCGCCAACATGGACGCATCCATGCAGTCCTACCTGGTTGAGATCTTCACGGAAAAAGAGCTAAAAGAGCTCCTGGACGACCTGTATATGGACGACACAGTGGACATGCTCGAGGAGCTTCCCGCCAACCTTGTCAGCAGGATCCTCGACGCCGTATCCCCGGACGACCGCGTCAAGATCAATGAACTCCTGAACTACCCGGACGACAGCGCCGGCAGCATCATGACAACAGAATATGTGAGCCTGCGCCGGGACATGACCGTCTCACAGGCAATGATGCATATCAAGCGCACAGGAATCCATAAGGAGACGATTTATACCTGCTATGTGACAGAACAGAGGAAACTGGTCGGTACTGTGTCCGCCAAAGAACTGATGACAAATGACGACGATATGCTCATCGAAGAACTGATGGAGACAGAGCTCATCTTCGTGCGCACCCATACAGATCAGGAGGAGGTTGCAAAACTCTTCACCAAATACGACCTGATCGCACTGCCGGTTCTGGATGAGGAAGACTATATGGTGGGAATCGTCACTTTCGACGACGCGATGGACGTCATGGTCGACGAGGCAACCGAGGATATCACGAAGATGGCTGCGATCAGCCCCAGTGAAAAGACGTATTTTGAGACTTCCGTATTCGCCCATGCAAAGAACCGTATCCCATGGCTGCTCATCCTGATGTTCACTTCCATCATTACAGGATCTATCATCAACAACTATGAGAACGCCTTTGCCGCGATCCCTCTGCTTGTCTCGTTCATCCCCATGCTGATGGACACGGGCGGAAACTGCGGATCCCAGAGCTCTACGCTGATCATCCGCGGACTCGCGCTGTCCCAGATCCAGTTCCGGGACATTTTCAAGGTCGTCTTCAAGGAGTTCCGCATCTCACTGATCGTCGGCTCTGTCCTGGCCGTATCCAACGGGATCCGCATCATGATCCAGTATGGGGATCCAAGCCTTGCGCTCGTCATTGCGCTGTCGCTCGTGGGCACTGTCGTCATCTCCAAAATGATCGGATGCATGCTCCCACTCCTCGCAAGCAGAGTCCACCTCGACCCGGCGCTTATGGCGTCTCCGCTGATCACGACCCTGGTGGATATCTTCTCGATACTGATCTACTTCAATATCGCGACCCACCTTTTCAATCTATGACTCTGACCTGCTGTGCTGTCCAGGTTCCCGCGGCCTGCCGCACACGCCGAAGCTATAGAGGATATAATAATAGAAGAAGCAGCCTTCGGATCTCATTTTCTTTCCGAAAGCTGCTTCTTTATTATCTTTCTTTTCCTTTTCCGGATCTCTCAGGATCTCCTGCCCGGTTCCGGCTACTCGATCACCTTCAGCCAGCCCTCCGGCGCCTCGATATGACCCATCTGGATTCCTGTCAGTGTATCGTACAGCTTCTGGATCACCGGTCCCATCTTCTCCATGCCGCTCGGGAAACAGATCTCTTCGCCGTGGTTCACGACTTTTCCTACCGGTGAGATAACTGCTGCTGTACCGCAGAGACCGCACTCAGCGAAGTCTTTCACCTCATCGAAGTATACATCTCTCTCTTCAACTTCAAGTCCGAGATAATGCTCAGCCACATACATCAGCGATCTTCTTGTGATGGACGGAAGGATCGTTGTGGAGTGCGGCGTCACGATCTTGTTGTCCTTTGTGACAAACAGGAAGTTGGCTCCGCCTGTCTCCTCGACCTTTGTCCTTGTCGCAGAATCGAGATACATATTCTCATCGAATCCGTTCGCATGCGCTGTCACGATCGCATGAAGGCTCATCGCATAGTTGAGGCCTGCCTTGATATGTCCTGTTCCATGCGGCGCCGCGCGGTCAAAGTCTGAGACGCAGATCGTGATCGGCTTTACACCGCCCTTGAAGTACGGTCCCACCGGTGTAGTGAACACCCTGAACTGGTACTCGTCAGCCGGCTTCACGCCGATGACCGGATTGATGCCGAACATATACGGTCTGATATACAGCGTCGCGCCTGATCCATAGGGCGGAACATACGCCGCATTTGCCTTTACTGTCTGTACCACCGCGTCAACGAAACGGTCCTCCGGGAATACCGGCATCTCCAGGCGTTTCGCGGAATCCACCATACGGGATGCGTTCAGGTCAGGACGGAAGGTTACAATGCGTCCGTCCTCAGTCGTATACGCCTTCATACCCTCAAACACAGTCTGGGCATACTGAAGAACGCCGGCACACTCATTCATCACGATATTCGGGTCATCGATCAGCGCTCCCTCATCCCATTTTCCGTCTTTATAATTTGCCACATATCTTTTATCTGTAGGTATGTAAGCGAACCCGAGATTTTCCCAGTCGATGTTTTTCTTCTCCATTGTAACTCCTCCATTCTTCTGCCTCTTGCAGTTCCTTTGCTTTCTACGGTGCCATTATAATACTATCATTAAGAAAAATCAAGAGTGCGCTCTGTTTTTAATGGTAAAGCCCGTTCCTGCTGAATCTTCAGGATTTTTTTCTCTTCCTTCCCGCACAGACAGCCAATACGCCCGATCCTGCCATAATCGCCAGAAGTACTCCTGCCGACGCAGCGTCGCCTGTCTTGACTGCGTTACTTCCTGAGACAGATGTTTTGCTGCCCCTGTTCTGAGCTCCGTCTGTATCTGTGCCTCCGCCGGTACTTGTGCTTCCAGTAGTACCTGTGCTTCCACCGGCTGATGCGAGCATCTGATCGATCGCCGTCTGCAGTTCTTCCTCTGCGGAAACAACTTCCTCTTTCGTTGCCTGCTCATCTTCGTATACGCTCACCGCTCTTGCAAGCGCGCTGCGGAATACTGCTGCAGTCTCCTCAGAAACACCCCATGTGCTCAGGCTCTGCGCCGAAGCGATCAATTCTTCCAGAGCGCCTTTGCTCGGTTTCAGACGAAGCTCGCTCATTGCTGTCAGCAGGTTCTGCCATGCCTCATTGATCTCGCTCTGTTCTGTGAACTCATCTTCCAGAATTGCTTCCGCCGCTGCAAGTGCGTCTGTGAATTCCTGCTGGCCTTTCTCCAGATACTTAGTCAGGTCCATAGTATTTGCCAGATCAACAACTTTCTGAAGGTCTGTCATGTCGCCCGGCTTGAAGGACATGTACTGTATGATCTCGATCAAACCTCTCCAGCTCTCGTCGACCATGGACTGAGTAACTGAAGGGTCTCCGGCTTTTGTTCTCTCCAGGATATCCTGTGCCGCTGCTTTCCTGTCATTGAAAATTTCTACGACAGAGTCGGCCACGCCCTCTGTGTCAACATTTTCTGCAAGCTCCAATGCGTACTCAAGGACTGCAGTTGAGATTTCCTCTGCCAGTTTCAGCCCGTCGATGGCTGTCTTCAGCGCTGCGGCAGCAGCGTCTATCTCATCCTGTTCTGCCTCTGTATCGGCAAGGACTGTTTTGGCAGCGTTATATGCGTTCCAGAATGCTTCTGCCGTATCCTCTGTATAGCTGTCGATCTTAGCAGCATACTCATCTGCCAGTGTGATCACATTCTCAAGTTCGGTCAGATCAACATCTTTGTCTTTCTCGTGGAAAACCTTAAAGCAGTCGATGTTCACTGTATTTCCTGACGAAGAAGGATTTCGATTTCCACTGTTTTCCACCCGTATGGTGTGAAGACCTTCTTCTTCGAATACTACTGTATACGCGCGTTTATTAAATTCCTGAACCGCGGTGTACTGATCATCTGCAGCCGCTTCTTCTCCGTCCAGATAGATTGTCGCCACACCTGCTCCCGGTCCTGTCTTTGTATATACGGATATCGCCTTCCCCATAAAAGTATATTCAGCATAGGAGCCCGTGTCCGCAAAATAAATGTGTGTATTGGCATGTCCTTCCGACTGGCTGCCGGAGGCAAGCGTATAGGCGCCGGATTTTATCACAGCGTCATCTTCCGCTTCTATATACTCGACATCATATTCGTCTTCAGACGGTTCTTCGCCAAATTCAGGATCTGTTCCCGGATCCGGATCGCCGCTGTCCGGAAGTCTGTCAACTGACTCTCCGTTATAGATTCCCGCATTACATTTTCCGTCGATCACTGCAGCGTTTCCATAAAAGTCTGTCTCTGCATCTGCAAGAACAGTCGTATCTCCAATGCCGAGTGCCGGCGACTCATGTGAGAGCATTGCCTTTTCCATTGCCTCTTCCAGGCTCTCCGTTCCATCCAGCCTGCCCGCAAGTAGCGGATCATCTACCGACACATTGCCGTTCCCTGAAGGTTCGCTTGAGGAATGAGTTCCTGCAAACACATTGTTTATAAATGTTGTCTCGGCTCCAAGAGTATATGCATCTGCTTTCGATGCCATTCCCTGGTTCGGAAGATAGAAAATATTGTTGGCGAACAGTATCTCGTTTCCCTGATAAACAGGATGGACCGTATTCGTATTTACAAATGTGTTATTATAGATCTTCGCATTTTCGATCTTTGTGCTGCTGTCTTCTCCCACGCACACGATGATCGCCTGATGGGCCGCATAGCCCCGTGTATCATTCACGCTCAGATTATAACGCACAACGTTGTTGCGGTTATAAGAATTCGTCCTCACATGAAGCATCACGCCTCCGCCCACATTATTGTGGGAGTAGTTATACTGAATGATCCCGTTTTCTGTCATATCATCCAGATTGAATGCCATGCCGTCCATTGTATTCTGACCGTTGCACACTTCATTATACTGGAACAGCATATTATCCGCGCGGTCGCACCAGATTCCGCATCCGTATCCCTTTGTCGTCTGCTGGAATGTATCCACCAGATTTCTCTCCACGAGTACGCCCGAAGTATAGAGCGGAACGATCCCCGCACGCTGCACATTCCGTATCTCATTTCCGCGGATGACTACGTTCGTATGTCGGTAATCCTTGTCATCCAGCTCGCCGCGGATATTGGTCGTTGTAATTCCGTTTGCGTGGCAGTTCTCGATCGTATTGTCCTCAATAAGTACATCGTCAAATATAGTCGGCTCTTCATCCAGGATCTCGCCCGCCGTTCCAAGCCCCGCCGAGGTGTCCCTCTTCGTATAGCTCACAATGTTAATGCCGCCTGTACGGTGGGTCGTCCTCGCACCGTAGAATGTAGTACCGCCGTTTTCAGGAACTACATCCCATATCGAATCCTGGCCGTCATAGCCTCTGATATCGGAAATCTCGCAATTTCGAATATAGATGTGACGGTATGTGCCTCCTCCTGATGCCTCTACCCGGATTCCGCTTCTTTCACGGTCTACGCCGTCGCTGCTCCAGTTCGTCACTCTCAGATTATTGATCTCCCAGTATTGCTGATTGTATAGATAGACAGCTGCTCCCGCTTCTCCGAACGGTCCGTCATCACTTACTGAAGGCGCATTTGAATATCTGCCGTTTCCGTCGATCAGCGGTTTTTCTCCTTCTCCGTACATATCGATGACGACAGGCGCATCTGCGGTGCCGCTCCCTTTCGGATAAAGCTGACCCTGGAACTCAGACCCTGCTTTGATCAGGATCCGGTCTCCCGCCGCAAACTGATACCCGTTGATATCGTCAAGAGAATCAAATGCCTCTTCCTCTGATTTTCCGTCTCCGCCGTCTTCCGCAGAAGAATCAAGATAATATGTCGTATCGCCGGGTGACTGTATATATTCAGCCTCTTCTTCCTCGGAAATGACCTCAAAATAGTCAAAATTGAAATTTGATCCCACATTTTCTGCTGATTTTGTAGTCAGAACAAGCACGTGATCTTCATTTTCGCCGCTGATATCCTCCGCCTCAAAAACCTTTGTCTTAAACTGCGCGCTTCCGCTCACATATTCGCTGATATCGTCATATACATTTCCGTCAACAGAGACAGAAAGGTTTCCCGCTCCATTTCCCTTTTTCGTATAGAAACGCACGCCGGTTCCATTGAACCTCAGCGTTACTGAAGCCCCGATCACTGATGTCTTGATATGTGCTCCTTCATCCGACGCGGCCTCGTTTTCTACTACAAAGCTGCTGCCCATATCCGTTCCGATTCCGGGATTCAGCGTTACATATGCGTCATTCTCCGCCTGAATTCTTGTAACAACAGTCTTGTTTTCAGACTGAACCTGCTCTCCGCCCGCAGTTTCTGTGCCTTCTGAAGACGGAACTGCCCCAGATACGATCTGTGTCTGCAGTACTGTTCCACTGAGGATCTCACCCAGGAGCATACCTGCTGCCAGCATTCCGGCTGCTGCCTTATAAACTCGTTTCTTTTTCATCTTTTTCTCCTTTCCCTTTTCTCTTTCTGCTTCATTAATCTAAAGCTTTGGTCGTTAAAATAATACAAACCGGATACCCGACACAGTCCCTGACCTGTCAGATACCCGGTTTTGCCTGCATTATCAGTAACAATCCATCTGCTATTATGATACAATAGGATTGTTATTTTTTACAACATTTTTTAATAATCCGGACTTTTTTCGGCATTTTAAACAATCCGCCTTTTATCTCTCCATCATACTGATGGACTCGATCCCCACGCTTCCGCCCCTGACCACCTCGATCGTGCGGAACTCTTCCTTCATCAGCTTCACGACCGCATCGTTCTTTGTCGCCGTCTGGACAAATTCCACGAGCACGCTGTCTCTTCCGTAGTCAATGACCTTCGCCTTGAACGTCTCGGCGATCTGGAACACCTCCACCTTATCCTCCGGCGTGCACTTGAACACTTTGACATAGAGGATCTCCTTCATCCTGACAAAGATGTCTGTAAAATCGATCACCTTGATGACCTCCACCATCCGGTTGAGCTGTTTCTTGATCTGCTCAAAGGTCTCATCGTCGCTCACCGTGGCGATCGTCATCCTTGATACGGTCGGATCCTCTGTCGTTCCTACTGTCAGGCTGTCAAGATTATATGATTTTCCCGAAAACAGCCCCGAAATCTTGGAAAGCACGCCTACCTGGTTCTCCACATAGAGGGAGATCCATCTCTTTTTCATATTATTATCCATACTATTTTCTCCTTTCCTTAAGAATGCCCCCGCATTCCCGCCGCTGCATAAATGCCGGCGCTGCCCGCCTCTGCATGCGGCGGCTCTTGGGCTAACAGTCTATGATCATCTCCTCCAGCGTGCCATCCGGTTTTACCATCGGATAGACCAGCTCTTCCGGATCGATGATGAACTCGATCAGAGTCGGTGTCTTCTCATTTTTCTTCGCTTCCTCGAATGCGGCCGCGATCTCTTCCTTCTTCGTCACCCGAATCCCCTTTGCTCCGTAGCTCTCCGCAAGCTTGACGAAATCCGGTGTGTACTCCGGCATTTCCTCCCCGTTCGTCCTCCGGTAGAGCGCGCCGGCGCGGAGATTCGTCATGCCGTAGCGCTTTCCGTAGAACAGCTTCTGCCACTGGCGCACCATCCCGAGATACTCGTTGTTGAATACACAGAGGATCAGCGGGAGCTCCTCAAGGACAGCGGTCGCAAACTCCTGGATGTTCATCTGCATGCCGCCGTCGCCGGATACTGCGATGACTTTCTTGTCCGGATTGCCGAGCTGGGCTCCGATCGCTCCCGGGAACCCATATCCCATTGTCCCGAGTCCGCCGGACATGATCATCTGCTTCTTCTCCGTGATCTCTGCATACTGTGCCACGAACATCTGATGCTGTCCCACATCGGCCACAATGATGGCGTCGTCAAACTGACGGTTCATCTCATCGAGGATATCCTTCGGTCCCATCTGGGCGCGGTTTTTCATCGTCAGCGGATGCTCTTCCTTCCATGCCTCGATCTGTTTTACCCACTTCTCTGTCTCGCAGGGCTCCACGTATTCGTTCATCTTAGTAACAGCCTCCAGCGCATCCGCCACGATAGGCACGTCTACGTGGATATTTCTGGAGATAGACGCCGTATCGATGTCGATGTGGACGATCTGCGCCTTCGGTGCAAACGCGTGGAGCTTGCCGGTTATACGGTCATTGAATCTTGTTCCGATCGAGAACAGAAGATCACATTCACTCACAGCCATATTCGCGGCATACGCCCCGTGCATGCCGAGATTGCCGACAAACAGCGGATGTGTCGTAGGAACGGCGCCCCGGCCCATGATCGTCGTCACTACCGGAACATTCGTCTTATCCACAACCTCAGTGAACACTGCGTTTGCCCGCGCGATATTCACGCCGCCGCCTGCAAGGAAAAGCGGTCTTTTCGCTTTCTTCAGCATCTTGAGCGCGCGCTTGAGCTGCCCCATATGGACATTCGTATTCGGCTTGTATCCCCGGATATTCACAGTCTCCGGATATTCCGCGCTGCCCAGCTCTCCCATCACATCCTTCGGAAGGTCGATGAGGACCGGTCCGGGTCTCCCTGTCCGGGCAATATAGAAGGCTTCCTTGATGATCCTTCCCAGATCTTCTCTCCTGCGTACTGTCACGCCGTACTTTGTGATGCTGCGCGTGATGCCGACAATGTCAACCTCCTGGAAAGCGTCATTTCCGATCAGGTGTCTCGCCACCTGCCCTGTAAAGCAGACAAGAGGAACGCTGTCATAGTTCGCCGTTGCAAGACCTGTCACAAGATTGGTCGCACCCGGTCCGCTCGTCACCAGACATACGCCGACTTTCCCTGTCGTCCTCGCATAGGCATCCGCCTCGTGGACCAGCGCCTGCTCATGTCTCGGCAGGATGACCCTGATATCGTTCTGTTTATACAGCTCGTCGCTGATATCGATGGTGCAAGCTCCGGGATACCCGAAGATCGTGTCCACACCTTCTTCCTTTAACGCTCTCACCAGTAATTTGTTTCCAGTAATCTGTCTCAATTTGCTACCTCCTTTTTCTCAGCATGCCGCACGGCATCCTTCTCCCGCCTGACCTGCCTGCATCCGGCAGGTCCTGCACCGGAAAGAAAAAGCCCCAAGCACCGAAATGCTTAGGGCGAATCTTTCATCCGTGTTACCACCTAAATTCAGAGGAAAACCTCTGCACTCTGCCGATACGGGAACCCGCTTTCCGACATTCATCCGCACTGGAGACTGTCTCGTGATTCCGATACCGCTTCCCTGTAACGCGGGAAAAACGTTGGAGCCTACTTGCGCATCTGCCGGCATGCCTCCCACGGATCTCTGCCGCTTCCTGCATCCCGCCGTCTGCCGTTCGGTCCACTGCTCGAAGGCTACTTCCACAATCCCTTCACGGAGACTCTCACCTGCCATCTCCTCTCTTTGCATCAGGAAACTGTGTACTCCTCCTTGTCACTGCATTTCATTATAATCTGAAAAGCTGAAATTTAAATACATTATAGTGTGTATTTTTATCTTTGTCAATCGCATATTCTTGATCTTTTTTATCATCCATTGCTTTTTCCTCTGTTTCTCAGCGCTCCGATCAGCGTATAGATCACAAGTGCGGCGATATTCGCCATCACTACGCTTGCCCCCGCGGGAGTCGCGCACAGGTAGGACACTGTGATCCCGGCAGCGAAGCACACCACAGAGACGACCGCCGCGCTGATGACCACGCTCCGGAAGGTCCTGCACACCCGCATGGACGTAAGCGCCGGAAAGATGATCAGGCTGGAGATGAGCAGCGCGCCCATCATCCGCATCCCGAGCACGATCGTCACCGCGGTGAGCACAGCGATCAGCGTATTGTACAGCCCGGCCTTCACGCCTGTCGCCTGGGCAAACGTCTCGTCGAATGTGATCGCAAAGATCTTCTGGTAGAAAAAGATGAAAAGTATCAGCACGACCGCCGAGAGGACGACGCTGAGCACTACATCCTCTTCGCTCATCGCCAGGATGCTGCCGAACATATAATTGTATACATCCGTATTCATGCCCGTGGACAGCGAGATCACCATCACTCCCACTGCAAGCGAGCTTGTGGAGATCAGCGCGATCGCCGCATCGCCCTTGATCTGGCTGTTCCCGCTGATCCGAAGGAGCAGGACAGCCGCCAGGATCACCACAGGGATCGCCACCGCAAGCGGCGCCGCATTCAGCGCCGCCGCCACTGCAAGGGCGCCGAAGCCCACGTGGGAGAGTCCGTCCCCGATCATCGAATATCTCTTCAGGACCAGGCTCACTCCGAGCAGAGCGGAGCAGAGAGCCACCAGGGCGCCCACGATAAACGCGCGCACCATGAAGGGATAAGAAAGCATTTCGATCAATGTATCAATCATTCCTGTCACCTCCGAGAAATGTTCTTCCCACCCTGCTCCTGCGGTAGTCCTCTGCCGTGCCGAAGAACAGCACCTTTTCCTGCAGATGCAGGATATGGCTTGCGTATTCCACAGCGCTCTCGATATCATGAGAGACCATGACCACCGCGATGCCGGAATCTCTGTTGATCTGGCGGATGAGCTGATAGAACTCTGCCGTAACGATAGGATCCAGGCCGGTCACTGGCTCATCCAGCAGAAGCAGCGTCTTCGTAGCGCAGAGCGCCCTGGCAAGGAGCACTCGCTGCCGCTGTCCGCCTGAGAGATCGCGAAAGCACTGCTTCGCCAGGTCCCGGATCCCCAGGATCTCCATCTTTTCATAAGCCTGCTGCTTATCCGCAGCGGTATAAAAGGGCTTCAGTCCCCTGCTGTTGAGCCTGCCGGAAAGCACCACCTCGTACACGCTTGCCGGGAAATCTTTCTGAACGTCAGTCTGCTGAGGGAGGTATCCGATCTCGTTCTGCTTCAGCCCGTCCCCGAACACGATCCTGCCGCTCTCCACGGATTTCAGGCCGAGAAGGCTCTTGACAAGCGTGCTCTTTCCCGAGCCGTTCTCCCCGACGATGCACAGGTAATCCCCGGCGCCGATCTGAAAGTTCAGGTCTTTTACCACGGTCTGTCCTTCATATCCGATGGAAACATTTTCACACTTTATCAGCGCCATCAGTTCAATACCTCCTTCAGAGTCTCAACATTTTTCTGCATCATGCTCAAATATGTCTCTCCGTCCTCGAACTCCTCCGCCGTCAGATTGTGACAGCTGTAGAATGTCCTCACCTCGGTTCCCGTCGCCTCAGCGATGGCATTGGCAATGTTCTCATTGCTCAGCTCCATCTTCAGGACGGCAGGAATTTCTTCTTCCTTTACTTTATTGATAAGAAACGCCATGGTAGCCGCACTGGGTTCTGTATCGGAAGCGCACCCCGGAAATGCGGCATAATAGTCCAGCCCGTACTCATCTGCAAAATAGCGGAACGGGAATCGGTCTCCGAAGACGACCAGACTGCGCCCGGCATTATCCACCACATCACGGAATTCCGCATCAAGCTCTGCCAGCTCTGCCTCGTATGCTTCTGCATTTTCCTCATAGATCTGCCGATTCTCCGGATCGGCCTGAACGAGCAGATCCTTGATCTTATCCACGATCGCGGACGCATTGACCGGAGATGTCCACACATGCTCGTCGATCTCATGCACAGAATGCTCCTCTTCCGTCTCATCCTCATGAGACTCTTCCTCCTCATGGCTGTGTCCCGGCTGCTCCTGCATGCCCTCCACATGCTCCTCCTCGACTGTGTCCACACAGTCCATGAGCTTCAGTGTACGCATGTCGGCTTCAGGCATGGACTCCAGGATATCCTCCACCCAGGCGTCATTCTCGCCGCCTACATAGATGAAAATGTCGCTGTTCTGTATCGCGATGATATCCTGGGGCGTCGGCTCATAGGAATGCGTCTCTTCTCCCGGTTTTAAGAGCATCTTCAGCTCCACGTTCTCCCCGGCGATCTGGCGCACAAAATCATACTGCGGGAAGATCGTCGTGACAACGCTGATCCTGCCGTCATCCTGTACCTCCTCTGATACGCCCTCTGCGCGCTCTGTCCCGCATCCGGCGAGCAGGCTCCCGCAGAGCAGGCCGCATACAGCCAGAATGCCGATCCATTTCCTCTGTCGGCTTATATTTCTCTTCCTCACTGTCATGAGTTTTCCTTTCGACGCTCATATTTCGTGAACGCAAATTCCAGGTCAAAGCAGGTCTGCTCCTCCCCCTCTTCTGTCATCTCCCATTCTTCCATCTCGTCCAGATTCGGGAAAAAGGTATCCGCCTGGAACGTGTGGTCGATCTTTGTCACATACACGGTGTCGCAGTACGGAAGGAGCATGCGGTAGATGCTCTCCCCGCCGATCACGTACACATCATCTGTGTTGTATTTTTTCAGTTCCTCGAAAAGCTCCTCCTCCGTGTGCACGATGACCGCATCTTTCACACTGTAATCCGGATTCTTCGTCAGGACGATATTCGTCCTGTCTTTCAGCGGAAGTCCGTTAGGGAAGCTCTCCAGCGTCTTCCTCCCGAGCACTACGACCTTCCCTGTCGTAGTCTGCCTGAAAAACTTCATATCCGACGGGATCCTGACCAGAAGCCTGTTCTGATATCCGATCCCCCAGTTTCTATCTGCTGACAAGATTGCTTTCATCTGTTGATCTCCTCTCTGATCATGCTTGGTTATACTGCTGCATTTATCTTCCTGCTGTGTCCGGCCCGAATAAACCGCGCTGCCCGGGCAGGGATATCATGTCTATACTGCCACAGGAATATTTTTGATCTGCGGGTGTGTCTCATAGTCCTCCAGCCTCACGTCGTCCGGAGTAAAATCATAGAAATCCGTGATCTCCGGATTCAGCCAGAACTTCGGAGCCGGAAGCGGCTCTCTCGATATCAGCTCCTCGATCATCGGAATATGTCGGTCATAGATATGCGCATCTGCGATCACATGCACAAACTCTCCTGCCTTCATGCCGCACACCTGCGCGAGCATGTGGATGAGCACCGCATACTGGCACACATTCCAGTTATTCGCCGTCAGCACATCCTGCGACCGCTGGTTCAGTATCCCATTGAGAGTCAGGACGTCACTGTCCTTCTCCTTTGTCACATTGAACGTCATACTGTATGCGCACGGATAGAGATGCATCTCGTGCAGATCCTGATGCACATAGATATTCGTCATGATCCGGCGGCTGTACGGGTTGTTCTTCAGATCGTAGATCACCCGGTCCACCTGATCCATCATCCCTTCCTTATACTGATGCTTCACGCCCATCTGATAGCCGTATGCCTTCCCGATCGAGCCGGTCTCGTCCGCCCAGCTGTCCCAGATATGGCTCTTCAGCTCATGGACGTTATTGGACTTCTTCTGCCAGATCCATAAAAGCTCGTCCACACAGCTCTTGATCGCCGTGCGGCGCAGCGTAAGCGCCGGAAATTCCTTCGACAGATCATACCGGTTCACGACCCCGAATTTCTTGATCGTATAGGCAGACGTGCCGTCCTCCCACACAGGGCGCACCTTTTCCCCCTCCGTGCTCGTACCGTTATCAATGATATCCCGGCACATATCGATAAATACTCTGTCCGCGTAGCTCATAGTTTCCTCCTTCATTTTCAGACCATGCTGTTCATCCGTTCCATAAGATCCGCCGCTCTTCCGGCGCCGGTCACGGATCCGCAATATTGTAGAGCAGCTTCTCCAGATTCTTTGTCAGCGACTCCACTTCCCGCTTTGACATCCCTCTTGTCAGCTCCCGGTCCAGCTTCCGCCGGTCCGTCTCCATCCTCCGCTGGATGTCATAAGCCTTCTCTGTCAGATAAATATTTTTCTTCCTCTTGTCCTTCGCATTCGGAACACACAGGATATATCCCTTCTCGTCCAGACGCTTCAGGATCCCGGTCACCGTAGGGTTTTTAAGATTCAGCGCCTTCTCCACATCCCTCTGGCTGACCTCGTCCCTGCTCGTATGGAAGAGATAGTCAAGTACCGCGCACTGGGAGGATGTGATCCCGATCTTGCGCAGGCGCTCGTTCAGATCCTTCTCGTATACATTATTTATCTGTTTTATCATAAACCCGATGGGCCTGGTTCTCTTCTCCATTCCGCACTCCCCCGGTTTTCCTCTGCACTCCTGCTTTTCTCTCCGTCTTAATATTCTCTGATCACGCTGCTGATCTCGGAAATGCTGTCCATGCCGCCGAGCTCGCCGAGCGCGTTCTTCATATGCTTTTCCTTCACCTTCTCTGTGACGATGACAAGCTCCGCCTGGTCTTTCCGCGCATTTTTCTGCACGACTCTGGCGATGCTCACATTGTGCTCTCCGAACACGCAGGCAATCTGTGCGAGGACGCCGGGACGGTTCTCCACCTGCATCCGCAGGAAAAACTTATTTTCCACCTCTCCGAAATCTTTCACAGGGATCTGCCGGTAGCATGTGCAGCTGATCCTTCCCGTACAGTCATAGGCCAGATCCCGCGCCGCGTCGATCACATCTCCGACTACTGCGCTCGCCGTGGGCATCTCCCCCGCGCCGCGTCCGTAGAACATGGCGTCGTCGACTGCGTCGCCGTGGATGAACACCGCATTGAAGGAATCTCTGACGGATGCAAGGGGATGTTCCTTTCCGATCATCATCGGATACACGCCCACCTCGATTCCGGTCTCTGTGCTGCGCGCCACGCCGAGCAGCTTGATCACGCTGTCGAACTCTCTGGCATACTCAATATCCGCCGCAGTGATCTTCGTGATCCCTTCTGTGTAGACATCAGAGAATACGACCCTCGAATGAAACGCGATGGAAGCCATGATAGCGACCTTGCGTCCCGCATCCAGGCCTTCCACATCTGCCGTGGGATCAGCCTCCGCATAGCCGAGCTCCTGCGCCTGCCGGAGGGCATCCTCGAACTCCATCCCGTCTTCGAACATTTTCGTGAGGATATAGTTGGTCGTCCCGTTCACAATGCCCAGCACGTCCGAGATCTCATTGGCCGCAAGGCACTGCTTCAGCGGACGGATGATCGGAATCCCGCCGGCAACGGCAGCCTCGAAGAGGAAATCCTTCCCGTTCTCCTGCGCCGTGTCCAGAAGGATCCTTCCTTCTTCAGCGATCAGATCCTTATTGGCGGAGACTACGTTCTTGCCCGCTCTCAGCGCCTCAAGGATGATCGTTTTTGCCGGCTCCATACCGCCCATTACCTCGACGACGATCTGTATCTCGTCGTCCCCGATGATCTCATGCCAGTCGTCCGTCAGAAGGGAGGGATCGATCCCTTCTCTCTTCTTATCTATATTGTGCACAAGTATCTTCTTGATCTCGAGCTCCGCGCCGATCGTCTTCTCCATGATATCTGCGCGCCTGTTGATCAGCTTATATACTCCTGTCCCCACTGTTCCGAGCCCTAACAGTCCGATCTTGATCTTCTTCATCCTGACACCTCTCTTAGATATTTTCTTCTGCATTCTGTCCCGCCTGAGGGCAGATGGCAATATTCACAGTATAGCACAGATGTCAAGGATAAGAAAACCCCCGTAAATGAGAAACCGTATCATAAGCTTCAAAACGTTACTGTCTGCACCGTACTCATGGATAGGAAAAGGGTATGCACAGGAGCTTTCGCTCCCATGCACACCCTTCTCATCTTTTTCAGGGATGTCTTATCTGTTCTTCTTCCTCTTCATGCACACAGCCCCTGCCGCTGCCAGCGCCAGCCCGGCTGCCAGGACATAGACCGAAGCTGATGTCGTATCACCGGTCTTCACGGCGTTATTTCCGCCGTCGCCTTTACTGCCTGTGCCGTTATTATTTCCGTTTGAATTTCCGGGGGCTTTGGGATCATCCGGGTTTTCCGGATCTTTATCTCCGCCTGTCGCCGGGATGACCACGATATCCTTCACCTCATCACAGCGGCTGCAGTGGATCGATTTCTGTCCGTCTTCTGTTTCTGTCGGCTCTTTATCGATCGTATAGTCAGATTCCCAGTCATGTCCCAGTGCTTTGATCACGGTGTCTGCCTTGTTAATCTCCTCCGTGCATCCAGCATCGCTGAAGCATTTACGGCACTCGTCGCAATACCAGTATTCAATATTTCCGTCTTCTGTACAAGCTGGATCTTTCGCTTCCACCTGCACTGCATGATGCTCATGCTTCTCGATAAACACCAGGTCACGCTTCGCCTGGGACAGTCTCTCGATCATCTCCTCTACCTGCGGCTGTCCGTCAACTGAAAGATTTTCATCTGCCGCCAGCGCTTTTGCCTCTGACATTACAGCTTCGAGCGCCGCCGCACTCTCTTCTGTATACTGGCTGAGATCAAGGTCCTCACACTCTTCGATCAATGCATTCAGTTCAGATATATCAGCCCGCTCCTTCAATCCGTCGAGTGCAGTCTGAAGTGCGTTCTCCGCATTCATGACCGTCTCCTTATCCACATTAGCGTCCTCCAGTACTGCCTGAGCCTGTGTCAGAGCTTCCTGAAGTGCCGCGGCAGTATCCTTCGTATAACCTTCCGGATCGATTCCGCCTGCTGTCTGCACCAGTTCATCCAGCCCGCTCTTCGTGTAGTTGGCGATAACAGCTCTGAACCATGCTGTTCCAATCGTTTCGGTCTCATCTGTATACCTGAGCTCACCATTGTTATTTGATACTTTTACAGAATACATATTCGGATCTGTATTTTCCACATGGGTCCACACATAAACCGATTCATTATCCGGCACTTCCTGTGTAAGCAGTATTGCATATGCTTCTCCTTCTGTCAGAACCGGGGCGTTCTCGAACACAGCGCTGACGATTCCATCTGCCTGTTCTGCCGGGATCTGAACAGATGCCAGTTCTTCATTGAGGTGCATATTATCTTCCTGGAGCGAATAGATCTTCACGATCAGGTCGCTCACATTGCTGCCTTCCTGTCCGACTTTTACCTGGACTTTCTGCAGTGTTCCTGTATGATTTGCGAAGAACGTCTGGTAACGCATATACTGGTCGCTCACCTGACCCACACGGTAAGCACTTCCCTCAGTGCCATTTGAAGTATCCACAATATCATAGTCCACATAGACTGTGATCAGGCTGTCGATTGCCTGCTCCAGCTTTTCTGCAAGTGCGTTGACTTCGTCCGAAGTCCTTTCTTCATTGTCGAGCAGTGCCTTGGCTTCCTCAACAAGCTGTGCCGCTAAAGTATAGCTGGATGTGGTATAGTCAGTCGGATCCAGTTCAGATGCTTCTGACACTGCCGCCTTCAGCCTCTTGTCTGCTGCCTCAAGCGCCTCTGCCTCTTCGCTGTCATAAGCTTCCTTCAGTGTAACAGTAACCGTCTTTGTTCCACCGGGAACCGTAACGATTCCTGCTTCCTCATCATACTCAAATCCGCCGCTTACAGAAGCGATATTATTCTTGAAGCTGATCAGCTCTATGCTGAGCGGAAGCTCAGTCGTATCCCCTGCAAATTCAATCGTCACCGTCTTGCCGTCTTCAGCAGTGCTGATCGAATATCCTATTTTCTTGCCCTGCTCTACGACATGGTTAGAAATAGAGAATGACTCGCCGGCAATGATCCACTCCTGAGGCACGCCTCGTCCGATAATGATCTTTTCATCGATTTTTTCAGCAACAAGTGAATCGATCAGGACTTTTGTCGCAGTTGACTGCCCCCACATATGCTGGCAGGATCCACCGCCGCCTTTTGCATGAGCGACATCCCACGGAGAGCTTTCACTCGGATAATCCACACCTTCCCACCATCCGAAAGGTCCGCTCATAGCGTTCTCGATCATAAACTGATATGCTTTGATACCGGCATCTCGATACTCCTCTCCGCGGAGTGCCGTGCTTCCGTATCCTGCATTATAAGCACTGCTGTAATATCCGTGCGGATATCCGCCGAAATTGTAGATGGTATCGCTGACTTCCTCGCGGCGCTCAAATCCATGTGTATAGGTGTCGTCGATCAGGCTGATCATCTCGCTGCCTTCCTGCTCCGCGCCAAAGAGCCAGCCGTCCCATCCCCAGCGTCCGAACAGGAACATAGATGCCCAGTTTCCATCGCGGACATCACCGCGTGCACTCTGCTCAGTCGGCACATTCATATCAATAGAAAGATACGGATAATCGTATGTCTCCCTCATCTCTCTCTGTGTGTCTTCCACAACCGCAAGCAGCGAATCATATTCTTCCTGTGCCCAGACAGATTCTGTCTGATAAATGTCCGATCCGTATTTTTCATACATCTCGTCGCACAGATACTGATAAGTTGTCAGTCCTGCCAGCGCTGCCCAGTTATCGATCAGCCAGTATCCGTTAGAATCGATCGCGTTTGTTCTCTTGATGATTCCTTCACCGCCGTCAATACGGTCCGTCTCTACATTGTGCGTATTTGTTTTGATCGTATCAAATTTCTCTTCTATGAAATCATAGTCACCGGTCTTGCTGAGATAAAGCGCATACGGCCAGCTGTATTTCCATTTTGCATCATCGTACTGAAGCTGTGCCGGAAGAGTTGCAAGATATTCCTTCGCATAAGTAAAGTCCCCTTCTGTCAGCAGCGAAGCGACAATACCGATCGTATCATGGTCAAACATCTCATCGTAACCGTTTTCTCCTACATGGAGTTCTTTGCCGCCATTGACATCATCTCTGATGATCAGCGTGTAGATAAATCCCGCCTTATATGCATTCACAAGCTGCTCATCCGGAAGATCCAGCTGCGTCAGAGGCTCCAGACGATTATTCCAGTATTCCTTCATCTGAGCATAATTTTCATCGAAACTTCCCTGCTCTGCAATTTTTGCACTGTCAGGATAATCATATGTACCGCCGAAACGGTCAGCTCCTATTGCATAATCTCTGACAATTGTCTCTCCTGCGCTGATTCTTGCTGTACTTTCTGCTTCTTCGTTTAAAGGAATCAGATTGGAAGATACCCTCGGCAGATACTTTTCTTCCTCTGTCGTATTCGTCACAGTCATTCTTGAATATGCAATCTCGAAATCATTGCCGTCAATCGTATGCTTGTTGGCAAAATTCTCAACCTTATACTCCATTCCCTCCTTCGTGTATTCGCTGACAAAGCAGGGCAGATATCCTTCCGCATTGTACCATTTGACCTTTCCTGGAATATCTTTCACCCCAAATGTCACCATCTGGTTTCCATTGTCTCTCAGCCTATAGCTGCCGTCAATGTATGCGATCGGTGCATCCTTGTCTCCCTCCCATCCGAAGGATGATGTCAGGCCGCTGTTGCTTTCATACATGTAAGATCCCACTGTCTCAGCCTTCAGGCAGCTCTCATATGCCTGTGTCAAGAATAACAGTGCTGTATAGTATTCCGCATTTGTCGCTCCTGACTCGATCAGCTGCTCCGCATTCTTGATCTCCGCTTCCAGCTGATTTGCATAGAACTCTTCATACTCTGCCAGATTGAGCGTTTTTGCTTCATCGATCTTTTCCTGGAGCAGCGTCTTATAGTCGCTTAATGTCTGATTCTGCGACAGTGCCGCCGCCTGCAGATTAAAGTTGCCCCACTCATTGCTCTTCTTTTTGATCTGTCCTGTAACAGTCAGGCCTTTGCCAGCGGCGATCGAGACAGTATATACCTTGTTGATGCTGTCGCCGCCTGCAGTCAGTTCATTATTTTCATAAACCGGTGTATCCTCTCCGTCCAGTACGATCGAAATAGCCGCATCCGCATTCCATACACCGGAGACAAAGACAAGCTCCCTGTCATAATCAGCCGGATCGATCTTAAGCTCATAGCCTGCCGGTTCGGAAATATCGATCCCTACCGAATCCGTCTCGCCGTTTTTATAAGTAAACACAGCTCCGGTCGTATTATCAGCAGCAGCTTCTATCGGAGTTCCATCTGACCAGCTATATTTTACCTTGGCATCATTCATGGTAGTTGTCTCGTCGTCACTCAGTTTGCTGAATGTGATCTTGGGATCCACATCTTTCTTGCGCACTGTGGTTCCTGTGCCCTCTGTATTCACACCCTTCTCGCCTTCAAAATGGATCCAGTCCACATCTCCCCGCTCTGTAAGATCAAGAGACGGTACTGCGGAAACATCCTGAACCTTCACCGAAATTGGAGACGGCTCTGCTGTTTTGAGCGCGATTCCGCCCAGGGAAAGGTTTCCGTCATAATGCGCCTTTTCCTTGATTTTAGTTGTAACTGTCACTTCATTTCCCGGGCGGACTGTAACTGTATATTTATTCATTTCTGCCGTTCCACCCGCAGTCAGTTCTGTAGTATACACCGGTGTTTCATTGTCATTGACCGTAATCCCGATTTCGGCGGACGCCTGCCAGATACCGGATACAAAGGTCAGCGTTCTTGTCTCGTCTGCCGCCGGTATCATAATGCGGTATCCGGCGTCCTCTTCTACCGTGCCGGTATCGATCCCGCGGTAATTAAACACACCGGTATATGTATAATCTGTCTGCTCCGGTGTTGTGTCGCCGTCCGTCCATGTGTACCCCATGGCTGAGTCTTTCGCCGTCGAAAGGCTGCTGTCCGGATCCAGATTCTCCCACTGGATCAGTCCTTCGCTGCCGCTCTTGCGGTTCACCTCATCACCTGTGATATGGACCCAGTCAAGCGAGCCTTCTTCTGTCAGATTAAGCACTGATCCCGGCTCGACCTTCTCGATCACTGCTACCAGCGGATTCAGATCCGAATCTGACTGCGCAGGCGCGGCAGAAGCCGTACTTGCTCCAGTCAGTCCCATTGCCGCACACAGCAGCAGGCTCAGGACTGATCTTCCACGTTTCTTCATGTTCTTTCCTCCTTCATTTTTCTTCCACTAGTTTCTCTATATTTGCAATAGACAGTTCAGATGTACTCTGAAGGAAAATATCTGGCCCTGATTTCACAGTCCCTTTTCCTATTCCCACAGCAGTAATATGAGCCGCCTGGATTGCCCGTATTCCCGCGTCCGCATCCTCAAATCCAATGCACTCCCACGGCTGAAGTCCCAGATGCTCCATACAATCTGTAAACACCTCCGGATCTGGTTTCGTATGTCTGATCTTTGCTGCATCCGCTATATAATCAAACATATGCGTGATCTCAAGCCCGTCCAGCACAGTCCTTGCATTTTTGCTGGCCGACGCGACTGCAAGCAGTATTCCTCTTTCTTTTGCTTCCCGGAGAAATCCACTGACTCCCGGCAGGATATCCTTCGGCGTGATCTGCCGGATCAGATCTTGATAATATTCATTCTTCCGCTTCACATATTCTGTTTTTTCCATCTGCGTGAAACGTTCTTCCGCTTGATTCTCTTCCAGTATGATCTCAAAGGACCGCTCCCTGCTCACACCCTTAAGCCGTTCGTTTATATTCCGATCGAATCTAAGCCCCAGCTCATCTGAAAGCTGTTTCCATGCCAGGAAATGATATTCCGCAGTATCCGTAAGCACACCGTCAAGATCAAAAAGAAATCCTTTTACTTCTGCCGATTCTTTCCGGACAGATACACGATTTCCTGCCGCAACTATCCTGTATTTTTTTCCCTTCCATTTCACAGGCACTTCCATGCTCTCAATAAATGACGGCATCTTCGGACTAAACCGGAGTTCATCGCTTTGATATCCCGGTATCATCCCAAGAAATCCCTGTACTGCCATCTGCCATAACGCTCCGCAGTTTGCTATATGGATACCGTCCTCCGCACCTCTGCGCGCAAGCTCCATGTCTACAGACAGCGTGCGGTCAAGGAAATCTTCCGTCTCCTTATCCCTTCCCAGACGATTCGCTGCGAGCGCATGCACAGCCGGAGAAAGGGAAGAATCATGTGTAGTCATCGGTTTATAATATTCGTATGCCGTTTCCAGCTGATGGTCTGTGAACTCTTCCGGGAAAAGGCTCATCAGGGCGATCGTATCTGCCTGCTTTATGCACCGGCTTCGATAGATTTTCTCCTGAGAAGCATAATGCCCGAAAGCTCTTCTCTTATCTTCCCAGAGACTTTCCATATCGATTTCAGCATAATCTTCAAAATCAGCGCTCTGCAGATACAAGTCACGCTTCTCGTCATAGGGGATGGGAAGAGATTCCGCTATCTCCCGGAACTTTTCCAGATCTCCCTTCGAGACACCCGTCAAATCCAAAAGTTTCGTGTATCTCTCCGGTCTCCTGTCCTTTACAAACTCAAGCATCTCCAACGCTGTCTCAAGACTGTATTTCACCATATAATTTGTAAACCCATTGTCTCTTGTCATCGGTGAATACTCATCCGGTCCCATCACATTGATAAGATGATATCGCCCGTCCCTGCCGCGGTCTGCCCGATCTGTCCAAAACGCAGCCGTCTCCAGCAGGACTTCCATTCCCTTATCAAATAGGAATTTCTCATCTCCAGAACTTCTAACATAGTGCACAATTCCAAAGGCAACATCTGCAGTAATATGTATCTCATTATCTGCATATTCCCAGAGAGAACATTGTTCTGCCCCCGTCAGCCCCGACTGCCACGGATAACGTGCTCCCCGGCAGTGATATCTGCGCGCATTCTCCCTGGCTCCGCCCAGCGTATGATACCGATATCCTGCCAGGCTCTGTGCCGACACAGGATCTGTATACAGATAAAACGGAAGAAGATACATCTCACTGTCCCAGAAATATCTTCCATAATACGCCTCTCCTGCAAATCCTTTTGCACAGATCTGAATGCGGTCCTCCTCTTTTACAGCGCAGCGGAGAAGATGATAAATCGAAAACCGAAGGCCATCCTGCAGTTTTCTGCAGCCTGTGATCTTAATATCCGAATCCTGCCATCTCTTCTCCCAGATCTCACTGCTCGCACTGAGCAGTTCCTCATAGCTGATACCATCCACCTGTTCAAGACACTGCTCTATCGCTTTTGCATGATCAGCACATCTGTCCCTGGAACATCCTATCGCACTGTACTTGAGCAGCTCCGTGCTTTCTTCAAGCATTCCTTCATACTGCACGGAAACCTCACTCTCTGTCCTGTTCTCTGAATACTGTTCCACGTTCATGCCGCTCAGACGGTTTCTGCTCATTATAGATACCGACTCACCTGCATCTGTCTTTACAGTGATTCCTTCCGTGCCATTCACAACAAACGGACAGCATTCTGTAAAATGCCTGTACCCGTTCGTCGTAACACTTCCGTCTATCCCGCTGATGATTTTGATCCTGGGATTTCCTTTCTGCGGATCCAGCTTGATTTTCTGTACGAACAGGTGCTTCTCCTTCATACTTGCAAAACGTGAAAACTCGGCTCGAATCTCATTTCCGCCGGCAGTGATCCATGTAAATGACCTTTTGAGCTCCCCGTTTTTCATATTCAGTACTCGCCGGCAGTCCCGGATCCGGCTGCTCATCATATCCAGCCGTTCCCCGTCAGCTGTGATCTGCACTTCCATGAAATACGGAAGATTGATGATCACCTCTTCAAGAAAAGGATGTTTTCCCATGATCAGCGGCAGGAAGGTGCCCTGCTTCGACAGCGGATGCCTCTGTATCTCCGTCGTAACACTTTTCATCGTCCGGGTGTATATCTCATCCTGGGGCGCTGCCTCCAGCCCTTCTTCAAAACTTCCTCTCACATGGAAATACCCGTTTCCCTGAGCAAATATACCTTCATAGTATTTATTTTCTTCCGGTTTAAATTCATCCTGTATGATCTCAAACCCGTCGATCTTTAAAAATCTGTTTTCCGTCATTCTATCGTCCCCCGCGCCTTATTCTTTTACAGAGCCTGCCGCCAGACCTGAGATCACCTGTTTCTGCATCAGTAAGTAGACGATAATGCTTGGAACCGTAACAAGCACCGTAGCGGCAAACATCGCACCGTAATCACTTGCAAAAGAGCTCTTGAAATAGTACAGAGCGATCGGAAGAGTCCTCTTCTCCGTTCCTGTCGTCAATGTCAAGGCAAACTGAAATTCATTCCAGCACATCAGGAACTGCAGCACTCCCGCCGTAGCAAACGCAGGTCTTGTAAGCGGAAGTATGATCTGGGCAAAAGTACGGAAAAATCCTGCCCCATCGATGTACGCCGCCTCTTCCAGTGTGGGAGAGATCGTTTTATAATAGCTCATCATAATGTACAGTGTAGTCGGCATTCCCAGCGCCGCATAGACAATGATCAGGCCTGTCCGTGTATCATAAAGATTTGCCATATTCAATGTCTGATAGAGCGGCTGAAGAAGCGCCGCTCCGGGAATCACGAGTGCCGCTGAAAAAAGCATTGTGATCAGTCCCTTGAACCGGAACCTGCACCGTACCAGAACATAGGCTGCCATACTGAATACAAGCAGATTCAGCACGGTTCCCACCACTGATATAATGATGCTGTTCTTGTAAAACGTCGCCAGCGGGGCGATCTCAAACGCTTTCACATAGTTATCCAGCTGCAGACCGTTCGGATATCCTATGACCGAAGACATGATCTCCGCATTCCCCTTAAATGAAGAAGAAAGCACCCACAGAAATGGGACGATTGATATGATCACGATAAAGATCAAAAAGACTGCTGTCAGTATTTTTCGTATTATCTTCATGTCTTTCCTCCTACTCTTTATCCATTCTGTAGATTCCGCGGATCAGGCCCACGACCACAAGTCCGATGGCGATCAATATCACACCCTGCGCATTTGCCAGCCCGTAGTTGTTATCGGTAAGCGCTGTCTGATACAGATACATCGGCATATTCATTGTTTTTCCTGCCGGTCCGCCGTTTGTCGTCATCATGATGATATCCAGCTTCTGGAGCATACTTGTCGCCGCCAGGACTGTCGCTGTCCCGATGATGTTCCGCATCAGCGGAAGCACGATCTTGATGTCGATCTGAAAATCTGTCGCTCCGTCCACTCTTGCAGCCTCATAGATATCTTCGGGAATAGATGCCATCTCCGCCATCACAAGGATCGTTACCAGCCCTGCATAAGGAAGCCAGGTCAGTGTGACTGAGAAAAACGCTGTATCTGCTCCCAGGAACCAGTTCTGAGAAAAATCTGTCCCTGTTACCATCCGGATGATATTATTCACCATGCCAAATTGAGGATTCATAATGCACAGGAAGAGCATTCCGAGAGCCGCACTGGAAATAATATTGGGGATCATAAATACCCCTCTCATAAAATTCGTATACCACTTTCTCCTTCTCAGGATCAGCGCCAGAGTCGTACCGATACACACATGAACTGTTGACTGCAGTAAAATCCAGATAAGTGTATTTATGATGCTCTGCTGAAATTCTGTATCCTCGGTGAAGAGATAGATATAATTTTTCAATCCCGAAAACACCGGATCTGTCCCTATCGTCCAGTCAGTGAACGATGTCACGCCAAGCTGCACGATCGAGATAAGAAAGATAAATACAAAGAGCAGCAGCCCCGGCGCCAGAAAGATCACGATCCATTTTTTCTTTTTTGTCATCTTTCGATTCATTCCTTTCTGTTTCAGCATTTTCTAAAAAATTTAAGCTTCATCATTTGCATTTAAACGACGAAGCTTAAATTTTATTCTGCGATGATGCTGTTTACTTTGTCTTGGCCGCCGCTTCTGTCAGTTTTGCCGCCATATCCTCGGGCGTCAGGTTGCCTGCTGCCAGATCCGGATAATATGCGGAGAACGCCTCGATCGTGCTCGCCACTGCTGTATTATCGATATTGTTGAAATCCCATGTATTAGAGTTGCTCATTTCTACAAGCTCTGCGATAAGAGGATTAGCTTCTACAAATTCATCCGACATCTCCACCTGATCTGTAAGCGGAAGAGCTCCACTTTCCTCAAGGAAGATCTCCTGGGCTCTCTTGCCAGTCTTAAATTTGAAAAATTCAAGCGCTGCCTCCTGAACCTCCTCGTCCTCACCGTTTGTACAGAGAACATATCCGACCTCGTACTGTTCGATCAGTCCACTCTCAGGATATGCCGCAACTCCGATCTTATCTTTCAGCTCCGGAAGTGTCTTCTCCGGGTCATCAAAGTCTGCTGTCATCCATGTACCGTTTGCGATCATTGCTGTCTTGCCCTGCTCAAAGTTGTTCATTGCGTTCGCCGCAAGCGCTCCCACTGCATCGCTGGTCGTATATTCTGCCAGGCATTCCTGGATCATTCCCAGAGCTTTGATAAACGATTCATTTTCGTAGGATTCCGGATGGAAGGTGTTCATAAATTCATTTCCTTCCTCTCCGTCAGTACCGGTCATAGCTGCAAGCCAGAGATTAGTCGTCCAGCAGTTTTCACCTGTCATCAGTGCAAGCGGAGTATATCCTGCTGCCTTCAGCTTTTCATTGTTTGACATGAACTCGTCCCATGTCTCAGCAGGCTTGATCCCCACTGCATCGAACATTTCTTTGTTATAAAAATATCCGATGACCTGTTTTGCGTTAGCGATAGAATACAGAGCGTCGCCATCCTTGTTATACTCGATCGCGCCTTCTCCAACCGCTTCTTTCCACTCAAGGTCTTCTTCCAGCAGAGGCATAAGGTCTACCGCCTGTCCGTTCTTTACTGCAAGTTCACGGATGCCTTCTTTTCCCATCACCACATCAGGAAGTGCATTAGATGCTGCCAGTGTCTTCATTTTGTCAACATACGCTGAATCACTTGGTAATTCTTCAATATTTACTTTTATTTTTCCTTCGTACTCTTTGTTAAATTCTTCGATCACCTTCTTTTCAGCCTCTGCTGACTGATGTGTTCCAACCATAAACGTGGCATAATCGATCTCGACCGGTCCGTCTCCGTCGCTCCCAGAATTGTTGTCTTCACCGCCGGATCCGCATGCTGCCATGGATAAGGTCATACATCCGACAAGCAGTAGTGCAGCAAGTTTTTTCAGTTTCATCTTTTTTCCTCCTTGTTTTTTGTTGATATGATTATAGCTTTCACCGGCGGTATAAATACATTCACTATTCTGACCTCTGCTTGTCTAAATCTTACCTTTTTGGAGCCTTTATTTCGTATACAGCGCAAAAACTATAAGGATTTTTGCTTATCTTGTAATATTTTTACCCCCAAAAAACGGACCGCTTACGCGGCCCGCTCATTTCTGTCAGCTCATCCTTCCTTTTTATTCATATAATCCGACGGACTTTCTCCCTCATACTTCAAAAAGACGTGGGTAAAATATGCCGGGTCCTCGATCCCGACCATTTTCCCTACTTCGTAGACTTTGTACTGTCCGGTCTCCAGCATTTCCTTTGCCTTTTTAATCCGGAATCTATTGATCGCATCCGTCACTGTATTTCCTGTTTCTTTCTTATAGGCCCGGCTTAAATAACTGCTGTTGACAAAAAGCTCCCGGCTGATATCTTTCAGGCTCAGCTTTCTCTGGTAAGACCGCTCTATAATACCGTCCACCTTACGCACCAGACTGTTCTGCCCTTTTCCTTCTACCGAGAGGAAGGAAGCAATCCCTGAGCAGGTGTCTCTCATCACGTCGCACAGCGCCGCCTTTGTCCTGCTCTTGTATACTGCATTCAAAACACTCTCCGGGGAAAGCACCTTTTCCCCATGAGATGCAGTTCTGATCTTCCGCAGAAGATAGGATATTACTGCATGAGTATCTGACCGGCACTGCTCGATCGGCCGATCAGGCTTTTTCAGATATTCCTTGTACTCATCTTCTTTTTTCTTCAGTTCCTCCTCTCGTCCGCTCCTCAGTGCAATATATAGGCTTCTCATATAACTGTCTATGTCGCCGTCATCAGCCCACCCACAGATATATTCCTGCTGTCCGCCGCCTATATAGACCGGTTCTTCATCCGTATATATATCGGAGAGACTGCGCAGAGCTTTCTTTTTTCCCTGAGACATACACTCCTCATTCTTCACAGGATCGCTGACGCCGATCCTGAGCCTTACATTCTGAAACGTTTCTGCAAGAGACACCAATTTTTCCAGCCTTCTCTTAAACCAAAGATCTGATCCTGTTTTTTCTCCATCCTCAACTATAATAAGGAGCAGCTCGCTTTCATCGGCAAGCAGCACCGCATCCCTGTCCTGAAATGTCCCTGCTACAAGATCTTCCAGATTTTTTCTGATGCTGTCCAGATCATACTGCTCCGCGTTCTTTACTTCGCAGGCGCACACGCGGCACACGCCCTGACGGATAAAAAAATCCTTTTTCTCTCCGCCTCCCTCTCTGCCTTCCTCCTCCCACTGTTTTACGATCCTTCTCACCGATCTCGGCAGTTCAGAGAAAAACTCATTTTTAATGACAAAGTCTGCCACCTGACATTTGATTGCCTGCTGCGCATACGCAAAGTCGCTGTAGGCTGTCAGGATAATCACTTTTATATCAGGATATCTATCGCGCAGTATCCCCGCCAATTCCATTCCATCCATGACGGGCATCTTTATATCTGTTATAACGAGATCGATCTTCTCCTCTCCCTCTTCCAGATACTGAAGCACCTGCTCCCCGTTCCTCATGGAAGCGCATACACGGCATCCCATCTCTTCCCATTCGATCAGTTCTCTAATACCTTCTCTGATATTCTTTTCATCGTCCGCCACAAGAATATTATACATTCTGATCACTCTCCTTTATCGGTATTCTTATCCGGATGACAGTTCCCTTATTAATTTCACTCTTTATATCTATTCCATATTTTTCGCCATAAATGTGTCTGATCCTGAGATCCACGTTACGAAGCCCTATTTTTTCTCTTGACTGGCGGATTCCGTCCTCTTCCTTTTCCGCTTCCATTGAAAGACGATATTTTTCCACATCAAATCCGACTCCATTGTCCTCTACTTCAGCTGTCAGGATTTCTCCCTCTTTCTTCAAAGTAATCTTAATGCGCCCCTGACTCTCCGTATTCTCAATACCATGGATCACTGCATTTTCTACGATCGGTTCGATCACAAATTTGGGAATCATACACTCTTTCAGAGAATCGTCTTCTATGACGACTTCATAAGATATCCTGTCGTCGAAGCGCATCTTCTGCAGATAAAGATAAAATTCGGCATATTCCAGTTCTTCCCGCACGGTGATCATTTCGATATTATTTGTATAAATACTTGCTCTGAGAAGAGACGACAATGTGGAAACCATATGATAGATCGTCTCATCCTTACACCGCTTTGCCTTGATCTGGATCGTCAGCAGTACATTAAACAGAAAGTGCGGATTCATCTGATGCTGAAGAAATCGGATCTCCATTTCATTCAGGAGTATCTGTGATTCGTATTTATTCTGGATCAATTCCTTGATCTCCGCGGTCATTTGATTAAATGCTTCTCCCAGACGGTCTATCTCGGGATCCTTATATTTACGGATCTTTACATCATAATTTTTTCTACGCACACTGTTCATAGCCCAGACAAATTCGTCCAGGAAACGGGTTGTCCGAAGTCCGATCAGCACTGCCGACAAAAGGCAGACCACGATCAATCCGATGCACAATGCCACATACGGCCTGATTCCTTCTAGCACCTGCGTTGCCAGCATATTCTTCGGATAGAGATGGACAAGTCTCATCCCGGAATCTTCCATATATTCCGAATCTATCAGATACTTTCCATCCAATTCAACTTCGCTGCTGTTATTTTCTATCCCCTTGACCAGCGCCTTATCCAGATATTGACCGATCTCCTTCTCCATGTTGCTGGAAAGTACCCTGTTTTCTTCATCCACGAGATATACGACCGCTCCCTCGTTCTGAAGGAGATGCTTGTATTTTTTATAAATATCCCTCTCATTCGTTGCCACCATAATGATAAGCTGATCGCCGTCATCAAAGTAGGATTTCATCCTGCGCGCATGAAAGATCGCATTTTCCGGCTCGGTGACCAGCTGCGAATAGATATAAGTATCACCGTCTGTCTCAAGCTCATCGTAAGCTTTCTGCGCGCCGCTCCGTATCCGCCCTTCTCCCACAGACTGGATATCCGCATATTCCAGCATGCTGTCTCCGATAAAAACAGCGGCATACTCAACAACATTAAGCTTTTTGGCATTGCTGTATATGAGAAGCCTCTGCAGTTCACTGTTAAATTCCGTCTTTCTCAAGTAATATTCCGGATTTTCCTGATCATAATAATGACCGTCGTCAAGCCACTTCTGTACCCCTTCGCTGGCCGCGAGTTCCAGGACAAGATTTTCTGCCACCAGAAAAGACTGGTCAAGAGAATCCGAAAGCGCCGCCACTGTTGTCGCAATATTCTTTGACAGGCTTTCCTTTGTACTGTTATAGACGTTTACAAACATAGTTATCCCCAGCAGCGACATACTTATGAACATTGCTCCCGCAAAAAGAAAAATCAATTTGTCACGCAGTGACAGCGAAGTAATCTTTTTCCTGGTAAAACGTCTTGTCCCTCCGGTATTCTTTTCTCTCATAGCTTATCCTCCTCGCATCATCATGTCTGTACTCTGTTGTCATATCCTGGATTTCCCCGCAAAAACAAAAAAACACCTGAACTTCTCTTTCAAGAAATTCAGGTGTTTGAAGAGCGACAGACGGGGCTCGAACCCGCGACCCCGACCTTGGCAAGGTCGTACTCTACCAACTGAGCCACTGTCGCATTTCCCGTGTTCCGTCAACCGGAACAATAAGTACTATACTACACTCTTATATAAAAGTCAACACTTTTTTTAAATTTTTTTCATGTTTAATTTCATAAGCAAAATCAAGCGCTTGTAACAGCTATGGACATCCGTTATAATGTAGAGGCGGGACCGATCTCGGCACAGAGCGTAAGCGAATCTGCCGCAGGCGGTCACGTGGAAAAATCGGAGAGGAGCTTAAGATCATGAAGTTTATATATCCTGCTGTTTTTCGACAGACAGAATCCGGAGGCTACAGGGCATGGTTCCCGGATCTGGAATGCTGCGAGGCATCCGGCGAGACGCTGGATGACGCCATCGAGAATGCTAACGAGGCGGCGCGCACATGGCTCACTGTAGAGCTGGAGGAAGACGAACCGCTTCTTCCTTATGTCTCAGATCATGAGGACATCGAGACAGAGGAGGGCGACATCATCCGCAATATTTCCGTAAACATCCGCTTTTACGAAGGATGGGACGAATAAGTTCGAAACGGCTGTGGCAGGGTCTGCCGCAGCCGTTTCGCTGTCTTGTTATGTTCTTCATTTCCCAAACGGGCCGTCTGCCCGTCAGTTCCCGCATTCAATACTGATCTCGTTGAACTTGTCAAGGATATCATCCACCAGAAGCTCCGCCTTCTCTTTCCCCGCAAGGTCCATCACGACCTCCCCCTGATGCATCATCAGGAGCCGGCTGCCATACTCCACCGCATAGCGCAGATTATGGGTCACCATGATCGTCGTCAGCCTCTTTTCCTTTACGATCTTATTTGTAAGCTCCATGATCAGCTCTGCCGTCTTCGGGTCCAGGGCGGCTGTATGCTCATCCAGGATCAGGAAATCGATCGGCGTAATAGTCGCCATGAGAAGCGCGATCGCCTGGCGCTGTCCTCCTGACAGGGATCCCACTCTGATATCCATCTTATCCTCAAGACCGAGGCCGAGCTGACTGAGCATCTCACGGTAGTGCTCCCTCCTGCTCCTGTTGATCCCCCTGCTCAATCCGTAGAATTTCCCTTTGTTGTCCGCAAGAGACATATTTTCAAGGATCGTCATAGACGGACAGGTCCCCATCGCCGGGTTCTGATATACCCGGCCGATCGAGCGGTTTCTCTTAAATTCCTTTTTATTCGTGATGTCTTCGCCGTTCATAATGATCTGCCCTGCATCCGCCGGAATGCTCCCGCAGAGGATATTGAGCATGGACGTCTTCCCCGATCCGTTGCTCCCGACGACCGAGACGAACTCCCCGTCGTTGATCTTCAGATTGAAATTTTCAAAAAGGCACATCTCATTTACCGTGCCCGGATTATAGTATTTATCAATTCCCTTGAACTCAAGCATTTTTCTTCACCTTCTTCCTGCGCTCCATGCCGATGATCAGGATGATCAGGAACAGGACCGCTGTGATCAGCTTCATATCCCGCGGCTCGAAGAACTTCAGCGCCGCCGCAACGCAGGCTTTGTAGATCACAGAACCGATCAGCACCGCCGTAGTCGCTTTCATAAACGTCAGCTTCTTAAACAGGCTCGTTCCGATGATCACGCTGGCAAGCCCGATCACGATCGCGCCGGTACCGCTGGAGATCTCGAACACCTTCTGTTCCTGGCAGAAAATGCAGCCTGCCAGGGATACAAGCCCGTTGGCAATGGCAAGCCCGAGGATCTTCACATTGCCCTGATCTTTTGCCAGTGATGTGACGAGCACGTCATTGTCGCCCGCCGCGCGGAGCAGGAAGCCTGACTTTGTCTTGAGGTAAAGATCCAGGAGAACCTTGCTGACCACTGTGATGACAAGCACGATGATCAATATCTTATACGTGCCCAGGCTTCCCTGGAAGATCCCGTTGGTAAATGAATTTTCGAAAATGCTGTCTTCTCCGAAAATCGGCACGTTCGCCGTGCCGGCAAGACGGAGGTTGATCGTCCAGAGCGCGGTCATCATAATGATTCCCGACAGCAGATCACGCACCTTGAACTTCACATGGATCAGCCCCGTACAGACGCCTGCCGCCGCGCCGATCAGAAAGGATGCGGGCAGCGTGAGATAGGGATTCCCCCCATTTGTTATCATCGTCGCTGTGAGAGCCGCCCCGAGCGGGAAGCTGCCGTCCACGGTCAGATCCGGGAAATCCAGGATCTTATATGTGATATACACTCCAAGCGCAAGGATCCCGTAGATCAGTCCCTGCTCTAAAATTGTTACATAGATACCCATAAATATGCCTCCGGTCATCCGCCCGCCGGGCGGGCTGTCATTTCATACTTTACTGGCAGACACTCTCATCTGCCGGTATTTTCCCTCTTACTGTCTGTTATGTACCCGTTCACAGTAACTCTGTTATTCTCCGATACTGTCAAAGCTCTCGACTGCTGTTGACAGAAGCTCCTCATCGATTGTGATCCCGAACTGCTCTGCCACTGCCAGGTTCACATAGAATCCCGGTTCACTGATCGTCTCGAAGTTCATCTCAGACGCTTCTGCCTCTCCCTTCAGGATCTTTGCCGCCATTCTTCCGGTCTGTTTTCCGAGTTCGATGTAGTCAAGTCCTTCCGCCGCAAGGCAGCCTTTTCTCACCTGCTCGATCTCGCTTCCGAATACCGGAATGTTCTGCTCGTTTGCCTTGTCAAGGATCGTTGCCAGAGAATTGACCACTGTATTGTCTGTCAGATTGGTCAGGCAGTCCACCTCTGAGAGAAGATTATCCGCCGCAAGGGAAATGTCTGCTGTCTGTGTCACACCCGACTCCACGATAGTAAATCCGTAATCTCCCGCCAGCTCCTTATATGTCTCCAAAGCGGAAACGGAGTTCACCTCACTTGTGGTGTACATGATACCGATCTTCTCTGCATCCGGCAGGATCGCCCGGATCATCTCAAGCTGCTCCTTAATAGGAAGCTCGTCGCTTGTTCCCGTCACATTTCCGACAGGGGTGCCGTCCTCATCTGCAAGCTTTGCAGCGAGCGGGTCCGTCACAGCTGTGTAGACGACCGGGATATCTGTGTTCATGGCGGACACATAGGCTGCCTCCGCACTGGGCGTTGCGATCGCACAGACCAGATCCACGCTGTCAGATACAAAACCATCTGAGATCTGTCTTGCCGTTCCCGCATCTGACGCGGCATTTCCTTCCTCGATCGTCAGGTTCTCTCCTTCCACGATGCCTTCCTCCGCAAGTCCCTGTATAAATCCTTCCCTGCAGTTGTCCAGAGAGCCGTGCTCAGCGAACTGAGAGATCCCGATCGTGTAGGATGTCTCTCCGCTTCCTGAGCCGGAAGAGTCTGCCCCTGAAGACCCGCACGCCGCGAGGCTCACTGTCATTGCTGCTCCTAAGATTACTGCCAATACTTTCTTTTTCATAATTTTGTTCTCCTTTTTTCTTTTTTCCAAAAGCAAAGGAGCCGATTCCGGACCGGTCAGCGGATATTTCTTTCCCGCGGAACACTCTGTTTCATAGGGAAGGACGTTTCCTATGAAACAAAAAAACCGCCTCAAGCATAAAGCTTGAGACGGTAATAAAATCTATTTATTATCGCGGTACCACTCAAATTGACCTGTGTCCACTTTCTCGCGTACTAACATACGCTCCTGATTGATAACGGGTTCGGTTCCCGGCGGCGCCTACTCTTTTCATTTCAGACCGCCCTCGAAAGTCCATTCAGAATTAAAATCCATACGGCAATCCCACCACCTGCCGCTCTCTGTGATTTCTTTTAAGACTTACTCCTCTTTCTCATCGGTTTTTGCTTTTGATGTGTCTTATTCTAGTTGTCCAGGTCAGATTTGTCAAGGACTTTTTTCTCTCGAGTTACTGTGTGACGCTCCCCGCCTTACTCTTCCTCTGCCGCGACCTCAAGTCCCAGCTCTTCCAGCTGCTTCGCGTCAGCCGGCGTCGGCGCCTCTGTCATCAGGCAGGATGCGTCCTTCACCTTCGGGAACGCGATCACATCACGGATGCTGTCCTGCTTCGCCATGAGCATGACAAGACGGTCCAGACCGTAGGCAAGCCCTGCGTGCGGCGGCACTCCGTACTTGAACGCCTCGAGCAGGAAGCCGAACTGGCTGTGCGCCTGCTCCTTCGTGAAGCCCAGTGCCTCGAACATCTTCTCCTGGATGTCGTTCTGATGGATCCTGACGCTTCCTCCGCCGATCTCATTTCCGTTGAGGACAATGTCGTACGCCTTGGCGCGCACTTTGCCGAGCTCGCCCTGCTCCAGGAGCGGAAGATCCTCTTCCATCGGCATGGTGAACGGATGATGCATGGCAAGGTAGCGTCCCTGCTCGTCGCTCCACTCGAACTGCGGGAACTCTGTGATCCATACGAAACGGTATTCATCCTTGTCAAGGAGCTCAAGCTGCTTTGCCAGCTCCACGCGGAGCGCGCCAAGAGAATCCCAGACGACCTTGTTCTTGTCCGCCGCGAACAGGAGCAGGTCTCCCGGCTCTCCGCCCATGGCAGCGATCAGGTTCTGCATCTCTTCCTCGCTCATGAACTTTGCGAAGGAGGATTTCACAGTGCCGTCCTCCTGGATCGCGGCATACGCCAGTCCTTTTGCGCCATAATCTTTTACAAACGCAGTCAGCTTGTCGATCTTCTTTCTCGGCATCGCGCCCTGTCCCTTTGCATTGATTCCACGCACACTTCCGCCGTTCTCGATAGCTCCCGTGAACACGCCGAAGCCGCAGCCTCTCACCACGTCCGTCACGTCGTTCAGCTCCATGCCAAAGCGCAGGTCCGGCTTGTCCGAACCAAAGCGGTCCATAGCCTCCTGCCAGGTCATCCTCTGGATCGGAAGCTGCACGTCAATATTCATTACATCCTTGAACAGTTTTGCAAGGTATCTCTCATTCACATCGATCACATCGTCCACATCGACAAAGGAGAGCTCCATGTCGATCTGTGTGAACTCCGGCTGTCTGTCTGCGCGCAGATCCTCATCGCGGAAGCATCTCGCGATCTGGATGTAGCGGTCGAACCCGGAGCACATCAGGAGCTGCTTATAGAGCTGCGGAGACTGGGGCAGTCCGTAGAAGCACCCCGGATGGATACGGCTCGGCACAAGATAGTCCCTCGCGCCCTCCGGCGTTGTCTTGCCCAGCATCGGCGTCTCGATCTCCAGGAATCCCTCTTCTGCGAAGAACTGGCGGGTCAGCGTCATGACCTGGCTCTTCAGCATAAGATTTCTCTGAAGGTCCGGTCTTCTTAAATCGAGGTAGCGGTATTTCAGACGCACTTCCTCCTTTGTCCTGGAGTTTTCCTCCACCGGGAAGGGCGGAGTCTGAGACTCGGACAGGATGCGCAGCCCTGACGGAAGGATCTCGATCTCACCTGTCGCGATCTTGTCATTTACTGCACCGGAGCGCATTGCCACAGTACCTGTGACAGCCACCACATACTCCGCGCGCAGGCCTGCCGCCTTCTCGAGAAGCGCGGCGTCTGTCTTCCCCTCTTCGCATACGACCTGTATGATCCCTGAGCGGTCGCGCACGTCCACAAACACGAGTCCGCCCTTGTTCCTGTTCTTCTGCACCCATCCCATAATGGTGACTGTCTCGCCTGCATTTGCCGCAGACAGCTCACCGCAGCGGTGCGTCCTCTTTAAACCCTGCATTGATTCAGCCATTGTACACCTCCGTAATATCTGTATATCCCTGTTCTACAAGCTGCTCCTTCTGGAACTTCTTGTTCTTCTTCATGTTCGCGATCATTACCTGTTTTCCTGCATCCCGCTCGGCTTTCGCAGCTTTCAGCACTTCAAGCATCTTCTCCTGAGGCAGCTTTTTGTCGAGAAGGTATGCCTTCTTCTCCCGGCTTGTCGGCACAGTGAAGCCACGCTCCAGCAGCAGCATGACGATGCGCTCGAATCCGATGGAGAATCCGACCGCAGGAGTATCCTGCCCGGTGAACTTCCCGATCATCTTGTCGTAGCGGCCGCCGCCGCCCACGCTTCCTCCGAACTCATCCATAGAGATCTCGAAGATCGTCCCTGTGTAATAGGACATGCCGCGGACCAGCGTCGGATCGAATTTCATGCGGAACTCCGCTTCCTTCGCACTCTCCACGCTGGTGATGATCATTTCCAGTGAATCCGCCGCCTCAGGCGCAAGAAAGCCTTGTAATTTCTCCTTGCACATACGAACGCCCGCCACATCGCCCGTGATCTCTTTAAACAACTGAAGATACTTTTCCACCGACTCTTCCGCATATCCGTTCTCCTTCAGCTCTGCCGCCACTCCGTCCAGACCGATCTTGTCCATCTTGTCCAGAGTGATGAATACACTGTCATAGTCCTTTTCTTCAAATCCGCTGTACGCCGCCATCGCCTTTAAGAAACGGCGGTCATTGATGCGGATCGTAAAGTTCTTGAAATCCAGCTTTCCCAGGAGCGCTGTCGTCGCAAGGATCAGTTCGATCTCCGCTAAGTTGGACGGCTCGCCCAGGATGTCGATATCGCACTGCATGAACTGACGGAAGCGTCCTCTCTGGGGTCTGTCCGCACGCCACACATTTCCCATCTGCAGCGCTTTGAACGGCGCCGGAAGCTCATTTGCATGATTCGCATAATAGCGTGAGAGCGGCACAGTCAGGTCGTACCGGAGTCCGCCGTCCACAAGATCCGCTTCCTCCTTCGCCTCATCGATCTTCAGCTTCTCGCCCCTCTTTAAGATCTTGAAAATCAGCTTCTCATTATCCCCGCCCTGCTTGCTGCAGAGATTCTCGATGTGCTCCACGCAGGGAGTCTCGATCGAGGAAAACCCGAACGCCCTGTAGGTGTCCTTGATCAGTCCAATGACATAATCCCGGACTTCCATCTCGGCGGGCATCATATCCTTCATCCCGGTAACCGGTTTCTTCTTCAGCGCCATAACCATTCTCCTTTTCGTTCTATCATTTCATCAATACGGCTGATATACTCCGTAATGTTCTTCACATTCTCGATGCGCACCAGACCGATCTCCTTCCCGTTCTCCGTCCGGATCGGCTCCCGGAGCAGGATCTTCGTGGACGCGCCCGCGCCCGCGGCAAGGATGGTCTGCTTTTCTTCCATAATTAGTATATTGTAAATTCCCGCTTTGTCAACCTCTGCATAGCCTACATTCTCGAAATTGCCGGCGATATTTTTCTGACGGTACAGATAATAGGGCTTTAAGCCCATCCGCCGCGCGCACCCGGAGGCCGCTTCGATCATCTGTGTGATCTCCGAGTGGAGCTGCGCTGTCCTCCCCTCCTGTCCGAACCGTGCTGCCCGCTTGATCGCAAGGGCGTGTACGGTCAGGCTGTCCGGGTGGAGCGCCTCTATCTTCCGCAGGGTATCCTCCATATCTTCCACCGTCTCCCCGGGGAGCCCGGCGATCAGATCCATGTTGATGTTGTCGAATCCGAGCCGCCGCGCCATGGCGAAAGCATCCTCCACGTCCTTCACCGTATGTCTCCGCCCCACCAGGTCCAGCGTCTTCTGCTGCATGGTCTGGGGATTGACAGAGATCCGGGTGACCGGATATTTCCGGATCACACGGAGCTTCTCCTCGGTGATGCTGTCCGGTCTTCCTGCCTCTATGGTAAACTCCAGGACATTGCTGATGTCAAAATACTCCGTCACTGCTGTGAGCAGACGGTCGAGCTGTTCCGGCTCCAGAGTCGTAGGCGTCCCTCCGCCGATATAGACGGTGTCCGGTCTTCTGCCGGCAGCCATCTCACCCAGCGCCTTGAGCTCCCGGATCAGCGCATCCAGGTAGCTGTCCACCCTGTCCCGCCATACATCAATGGGAGAAGAGCTGAACGAACAGTAGGAGCACACGCTCGGGCAGAACGGGATTCCCACATACAGGCTGAACCCGTCCTCGCAGTCAAGCCTTGAGAGGAGCTCATGCTCCCGGCAGGCTGTCTCATAGGCAAGCTGCGCCTTCTCCGGGCTGACAAGATCTTCCTCCTGGAACGATCTGAGGATCTCTTCCCTGCTGATCCCCGCCTCAAGCTTCTGCATGATCAGCTTGGTCGGGCGCACTCCCGTGAGGATCCCCCAGGCGAGCTTCTCTCCTGTAAATTCTTCCAGATACCTGTAAACGCTGCGGGTGACCGCCCATTTTTCTTCCTGGAGCCGCTGCTCGTCCGGATCTGGGACATCAGGGAGCCCGACGTCTTCCGGAAATACGGAAAAAGAGGAACCTCCCGGCATCTCAAGCGTCACGAGAGCTTCCTGTTCCCCGTCCACCGTCTGCTCGACTTCCTCCCCCGGATAAAAAGCCTTTGCAATGTGATAGATATTATATGTGAACTTATTTCTTTTACTGTTGATCCTGATCATGTTCTTCCTCCGAACCGCAAAAAAGGGCTGTCCTCACACAGCCCACTTTTTCAGACAAATGGATTGTATTTTTTCTCGTATCCGATGGTCGTCTCTTCCATATGCCCCGGATACACTCTCGTCTCTTCCGGCAGTACCAGCAGCTTCTCCCTCACAGAACGCACAAGCTGGCTGCTGCTCCCGGTGGGAAGATCTGTCCGGCCGATGGATGCGTGGAAAAGTGTGTCCCCGCTGATCAGTACATTTTCTGCCGGAATGTAGTAACAGCATCCTCCCGCTGTATGTCCCGGAGTATGGATCACGTGGATCTCGAACCCGGCGATCGTGATCACCTGCCCGTCCTTTAAGTACTCCGCACCGGAAAAGGTATATCCCCTACCGTACATGCCCGACGACGAGTTCAGCCGCGCATCCTCCAGGAGCGCAGCCTCCGCCTCATGCGCATACACCGGCACAGGAAACTCTTTCACAAGATCATCGAGCCCCATAATATGGTCAAAGTGTCCATGCGTCAGGAGCACTGCCTTCACTTGAAGGCCTGTATCCCTGATATGGCTCACCAGCTCCGGAGGGCATGCCGCCGGGTCTGTCAGAAAGCACTCTTTTGTCTCTTCATTGATCACAATATAGCAGTTGGTCCCGACCGGACCGATCACAAATCTCTCAATCTTCATCTCTTTTCCCCTTTTCTCGGTACTGTCCGCACCGTATTCAGGGATAGGAAAATGCAGCGTCATGCCTGCATGTAAGAAGCATTTTCCTATCCCTGAGTGCGGGCGGAACCCGTAACCGCCGTCCAGGCTGTATCAGCCTGTCGTCCTCTCAATATCGATCACGCTCTCGATCTGACGGAGCTTCTCGATCAATCCGTTCAGCTCATCCCTGCCCCGCACAATGAATCCCATGTCCAGCGTAGCGGTTCCCCTCTTGCTCGTGCGGATGTTCATATTTTTCACATCGATCTTCGCCTCTGTGAAGACCTTCGTAATGTCCATGAGCAGACCCTGTCTGTCATGGGCATACATCTTAAGCTCTGCCAGATACTGGCCGCCGTCATCTGCGTCGCCAGTGTCCTCCCACTCCGCGTCGATCAGGCGTCCCCGCTCTGCATCGGAGAGGTGGAGCATATTGATGCAGTCTGTCCGATGGATGGACATTCCCCGTCCCCGGGTCACGAATCCGACGATCTCGTCGCCCGGCACCGGGTTGCAGCATTTGGAGAAGCGGACCGCCATATCGTTGATCCCTTTCACCACGATGCCGCTCTTCGATTTGGCGATATGCACCTTCTGGGTGTTCGCCTCGGAGATCCGCTCCAGGATCGTCTCGTCCGTGATCTCCTTCTTGTGTTCCTTCTCATACTCTTCCAGCAGACGGTTCACGACCTGCCCTTCCTTGAGCCCTCCGTGTCCGATCGCCGCCAGAACCGCATCCCAGTCGCGGAACCCGTATTTCTTCTGTACGATCTGCTGGTATTTCGGTTTCAGTATATCCGGCAGATTGATCGTCTTACTCTTACAGTAGGACTGGATCAGCTCTTTGCCGCGGATAATGTTGTCTTCCTTAAACTCTTTCTTGAACCACTGATTGATCTTGTTCTTCGCCTGCGTGCTCTTCACGATATTAAGCCAGTCGCGGCTCGGTCCCTTGGAATTTTGCGAGGTCAGGATCTCGATCCTGTCTCCGTTCTGGATCTTGTAGTCGATATTGACCAGCTTGCCGTTGACTCTCGCCCCGACCATCTTGTTGCCTACCGCGCTGTGGATCGCGTATGCGAAATCCACCGGCGTGGAACCGTTCGGCAGGTTTTTCACATCCCCCTTGGGGGTAAAACAGTAAACATCTTCCTGGAACAGATCCAGGTCTCCTTTCAGGAGATTTAAAAACTCTCTGTTGTCAGACATGTCTCTCTGCCATTCGAGGATCTGTCTGAGCCAGCTTAACTTCTCTTCCTCACGGGTCTTTACATTTTTCGTGGAGTCCCCGCTCTCCTTGTACTTCCAGTGTGCGGCGATACCATATTCCGCCGTCTTGTGCATTTCCTCAGTCCGAATCTGGATCTCAAAGGGCTGTCCGGCCGGCCCCATCAGCGTCGTATGGAGCGACTGATACATGTTCGGCTTCGGCATCGCGATATAGTCCTTGAACCTTCCCGGTATGGGGGTATACATCTCATGGATGACACCCAGCGCCGCGTAGCAGTCCTTCACGGTGTCCACGATGATGCGGACAGCGAAGAGGTCGTATACCTGATCCAGCGTCTTGTTCTGGTTCACCATCTTCTTGTAGATACTGAAGAAGTGCTTCACTCTTCCGTACACCTTCGCCTTGATGTGTGCGTTCTTCATGTGCTTTGACACTTCAGCGACGATCTGCTGGACGAACTCTTCACGCTCGGTCTTGCGGGCGTTCAGGTCTTTCACAAGCTGATAATAAACTTCCGGCTGGTAGTACTTCAGCGACAGGTCGTCGAGCTCTGTCTTGATCTTTGAAATACCCAGCCTCTGGGCAATGGGAGCGTATATGTCCATCGTCTCCCTCGCCTTCTCCTTCTGCTTCTCCGGAGTCATGAACTCAAGTGTCCGCATGTTATGGAGCCGGTCTGCAAGCTTGATGATGATCACCCGGATATCCTTCGCCATGGCGAGGAACATCTTCCTTAGGTTCTCCGCCTGGACCTCCAGCTTATCCTTGGAATAGCTGAGCTGTCCCAGCTTCGTCACCCCGTCCACAAGGAGCGCCACCTCTTCGCCGAACTCTGTCGTGATATCCTCCAGCGTCATGTCCGTGTCCTCCACTGCGTCGTGGAGCATCCCGGCGACGATCGTTTCCTTATCCATCTCCAGATCAGCCAGGATGATCCCCACCCATAGAGGATGGATGATGTACGGCTCACCCGACTTCCTCAGCTGATCCTTATGGGCTTCCTTACCGATGCGGTATGCCTTCTCGATCAGCGAGATGTCTGCGGACGGATGATACTTCCTCACCCGCGCCACCAGCGCCTGGTACAGCTCCTCCGGATCCTGGTAGTCCTCCGGCGCCTTCACAGCATGGCCGTCCACCATCTCCAGATTCTTATTCAACTGTTCATATTCAAGTGTTCCCGCCATGCTGAATCCCCCTTTACTGCTTTATCTTTTGAGATACTATATAACGGCAATAAGGATGCCGGCATTGAATATACGACACCCTATTGTAATTTTCATAGTATTCAGTATAACATCTTTTTAGTGATTATCAAATATTTTCTCACGTTTTTATTTCCTTAGAAATTTTAAGCTTCGCTGGGATTCGGAAGCGAGAAGCTGTGTTCCGTTCTATTCGTGCTCTAAGTCAGATAAAAATAGATTCTGACATAGAGCAAGATGAACATTGTTTCATCCGCTAATTTGAAATCTTCTCTTCCACATATTCTTTTACATCATTATAGGGGACATATCCAATATTCTCCCGAATCAAGCGTTTAATTTTATCAGCTTCAGTCTTATCCTTTTTACAACATTCGTATAACTCTGCCAAAGAATAAAGGTATCCTATAATCTCATCTATTTTCTCATAAAGTTTAATTGCCGTTCTGTATTTGCTAGCCGCTTCGTCGATCTTCCCGACAGCTTTCAGAAGATCACCTTGGGACTGAAGCGTATTCGCAAGACCCAGATCATCCTTCTCCTTCTGATACAGCTCTTCCGCTCTTTCAAACTGCTCCTCCGCCTCTTCCAATTTCCCCAGGCACCTCAGCAAATCTCCCCAGGACTTTAGCGTATTCGCAAGACCCAAATTAGCCTTCTCCTTCTGATACAGCTCTTCCGCTCGCCCATACTGTTCCTCCGCCTCTTCCAATTTCCCCAGGCACCTCAGCAAATCTCCTCGGGACCTTAACGTATTCGCAAGACCCAGATCATCCTTCTCCTTCTGAAATAGCTCTTCCGCTCTCCCGTACTTCTCCTCCGCCTCTTCCAATTTTCCCAGGCGCCTCAGCAGATCTCCTCGAGATCTTAGTGTATTTGCAAGACCCAGATCATTCTTCTCCTTCCGAAATAGCTCTTCCGCTCTCCCATACTGTTCCTCCGCTTCTCCCAATTTTCCCAAGCGCCTCAGCAGATCTCCTCGAGACTTTAACGTATTCGCAAGACCCAGATCATCCTTCTCTTTCTGATACAGCTTTTCTGCTCTCCCATACTGTTCCTCCGCTTCTCCCAATTTTCCCAAGCGCCTCAGCAGATCTCCTCGAGACCTTAAGGTATTTGCAAGACCCAGATCATCCTTCTCTTTCTGATACAGCTTTTCTGCTCTCCCATACTGCTCCTCCGCCTCTTCCAATTTTCCCAGGTGCCTCAGCAGATCTCCCCGGGACTTTAGTGTATTCGCAAGACCCAGATCATCCTTCTCCTTCTGAAATAGCTCTTCCGCTCTCCCATACTGTTCCTCCGCCTCTTCCAATTTCCCCCGGCGCCTCAACAGATCTCCTCTGGACTTTAGCGTATTCGCAAGACCCAGATCAGCCTTCTCCTTCTGATACAGCTCTTCCGCTCTCCCATACTGTTCCTCCGCCTCTTCCAATTTCCCCAAGCGGCTCAGCAGATCTCCTCTGGACCTTAGCGTATTCGCAAGACCCAGATCATCCTTCTCCTTCTGAAATAGCTCTTCCGCTTTTCCATACTGCTCCTCCGCCTCTTCTAATTTTCCCAGGCGACTCAGCAGATCTCCTCTGGACTTTAGTGTATTTGCAAGACCCAGATCAGTCTTCTCCTTTCTGTACAGCTCTTCCGCTTTTCCATACTGCTCCTCCGCCTCTTCCAATTTTCCCAAGCGACTCAACAGGTCTCCTCGGGACTGTAGCATATTCGCAAGACCCAGATTATCCTTCGCTCTCTGATACAGTTCTTCCGCTCTCCCATACTGTTCCTCTGCCTCTTCCAATTTCCCCAAGCGCCCCAGTAAGTCTCCATATGCCTTATAAAGAACGGTTGAGATAGATTCCTCTGCATTTTCAACTCGATTATAAAAATTAAGTATATATCTTACACCATCGGTACTATGCAAATAATTTCGAAAATAGTTTAATCCATTTATTACGATTCGATTGAGGAGAACTCTCAACTTTCCTTGTTCTTTCAATGATATAATTCTTTCAATGATATAAAGAATCTGTGGCAGTATATCCAGAACAAGGCGATGAGCGCTTAGCCGGTCTTCTGATGCCCGATTCTCAGCCGTCTCAAGCAGTTCAACGATGCACTTCGCCCATCTTTCAAGACATTCCCCACTTATGGTTTCCTCCTCTGAAACAAATTCTTTATACTGTCTTTTCAACGGAAGAAGCATCGTGATCCTGCTCCTGTCACTAGTAATATTGACAAGGTTGGCCTCGATCAAAGTACCGAGTCCCTCCCGCCACTTTTCTTCTTCAATCCCCATCCGAAGCTTATCAAACACTGCCGCCGGTATATCTTTCACACTATAGTATAAAAGTCCCCAGATCAATACAGCCTCATGATTCTCTTTCACCGAATTCCAGGATACTCTCAGCGCAATTTTAAGACTCTCATGTTTTTCTCCTGCGACTGCACTCTCCTGTTTTGCCTGCTGCCAGCATCCGAGCATATCTTTTATATGGATCTGCCTTTTCGCCTGTGTCGCCGTGAGAACAATCGCAAGGGGATGACCTTCTAATTGATAGATCAGTTCATGAAACGCTTCTCTTTCATCAGGCACGATCTCCCGTCCCAAAACACTGCTAAACAATTTCACACTGTCTAGCTTCTCAAAATCCTCTTCTGAATCCCAGTCCTGTTTCAGCCTGTCTTCGTCCAGCGGATGCAGCCGGATTGCAATGTCGCTGGCGCTCAATAAAGACTGGACTACAGTCCGGGTAGAGACCAGCATCCTGATCCCAGCCTTTTCAAGTGTCTGCATCCATCCCAGCAGTATTTTCTTCTCATCCTCGTTTTCTTTCACGCCATACCAAAGATCCTCCCAATTATCAAAGTACAGAATCTGGATCAGATCATTTCTCAGATGTTCCCGCATACCTTTCAGCTTAGACAGCAGATATTCCGGATATGCTTCTTCTGCTGTATTCTCCGGCAGCTTCACACCTAAAGCATTTGCTACAGTATCCCACAGACCCGGGAGCGCGCTGACGCCGGTCAGGTCGAGGAACGGCATCCAGAGCTGATCCCCATATCTGTCTTTGACATTGCGGTAGACCGCCTTGCACGTCTCTGTTTTCCCGATCCCGGGCGCTCCTTCCACCCAGACACACCGATTTTCAGTTCCACTAAGTGCTTCTGTTATCTCCCGTACCTGTTCCTCCCTGCCAAAGAGCTGGTGCAGTGGATAATAGCTGCCGCTGTTTTCCGGTGGGATATCGCCCCCGCTTACGATATCCTTGTATAGTTGTGAAAAGAAGGCCTCCAATGCCTCCGTGTGCATCCCGTGAGGATACCAGATCGGCAGTACATGCATTTCTCCGGTGACATACCAGATCCGCTTTCTCAAGCTCTCCTTCAGCCTGCCATTCTGATTCCCGCCTTCTTTTAAAATCGGCTTACACCTGTCCTTTGTATTTTCTGTATCTGCCGGGAGTTCCAAAAGAGCAAGCTGCTGTATATTTTCCGAACACTTTTTAATCACAGAGCAGGTACGGTCGGCTTCCAGGCTGCATCCCAGAAACAAGAGGTAATTATTTTCAAGAAGCTGCTTTAGAAACCGGGGCATGGGAAGACTCAGATTGGGATCCTGTGGATTCTCCCCATATGTCTCGTCATATTTTCCCTTAGTAAAAACCATATGATCAGAATCCATAATATCACCATGCATTTTCACAAGCATTCGCATCTTTTCCTGATGCATCTTTCTTATTTTACCCTTCTCAAAAGCATTTGCCGGATTTACCGTATCCGGCGGTATCATTCCTTCCAGGTGATACAAATATTCGATCATTCTGTCAAAATTTGTCGTTACAATAGGACCATGAAAGAGCGCCAGGAGCTTGCGCAGATATTCCGGCATCTTTGATTTATTTTTCTCCAGTTTCTCTTCGCTGAAGGTTTCCTTCAGATTATTGAGGAACTTATATCTGGTCACTTCCTGCTCCAGAGCAGAAGCCGCCTCTTCATATTTATTTTCCGACAGCAGTTTATCAACTTCTTCTTGTATCCCATAGATTTCCGCCTGCTTTCTCAGCAGTGTTCTCCATAATGGATATGCCCAGCAGGACAGACCGGCTCCGATCACCGGGATCACATTCTGCTTTTTCATCATCTCAAGCAGTTTTTTATATACAACCCGATTATTATCTTCTTCACTCAGATAATAGCAGTCCATAAGCTCCTGAAATTCCATTTCCCTCATCCTCCTTAGTACAAGACCAGCTTCTCTCTTGTATGTAAAATTTGGTATATCAATAGAATTATTATAAATTTTCCCCTTTGCCCTGACAAGATAGCTGCACAATATTTTGTTTCGGATTCATCACTCCGGACAAATCCATCTCTCATACTTTTCCACAATAAGAAATATGTCCTCCAAAGTCCAATTCCGGTGAAGCTTATAAATGCGCTTCTGCCGTAAACTCTGCCATTTCGAATAAAAATCGACAGACTTGTACTTTTGGAAGACATATCTGATTTTCTTTACCATCTGCGTAAACTCAAACTACACAGCTATCTTTTCTCAATCCGCACTCGTCTCTCCCGCAGCCGCCCCCGGCTGTTTTCTCTCCGCCCTGCCGCGTATCTTCCTCCACATAAAGATCGACAGGATCACCGCGATATAGTCCGTTACCGACTGTCCCAGGATCACGCCGTTCAGTCCGAACAGCGCCCGAAGCAGGTACAGAAGCGGGATCAGGAGGATTCCCTGCCTAAGTACAGAGAGTACTGTTGCAGGAAAAGCATGTCCCACGGACTGCATGCAGTTCATGTTCACAAAGAGGATGCCGATCACCGGTCCGGAGAGCATGTATGCGATCAGCATCTGCACGCCGTATGCGATCACGTCGCTGTCGCTGATGAACAGACTGATGATTTCTTCACGGAATACGAAGTACAGGACCGTGGCGATCACGCCCGCTGCCAGACAGCATTTCTTCGTGTAAGACTCCACCTCACGGAACCTCTCCATATTGCCCGCCCCGTAATTGTAGCCAAGGAGCGGCTGCACGCCGTTTGCCAGTCCCATCTGGAGAAAGGTGATGAACATATTCGCCTTGAACACGATACCGATCGCTGCCACCGGATCGTTCCCGTACACTACCAGAAGCTGATTCAGCACGATCGTGGACACGCTCATCAGGGCGGAAAAGATAGCGGTAGGCAGCCCGGCAGAACAGATCTTTGTCAGGATCCCGCCACGGACCGTAAAATATCTCCAGCTGATGGAGAGCATCCTGCTCTTTCTAAGAAAATACCACAGATAGTAGCCGCTGGCCATGACATTTCCGATCGTGGTCGCAATGGCGGCACCCGCAGTCCCCTGTCCCAGCACCGAGATAAAGATCGGATCCAGCACGATGTTCGCAATGGTCCCGATCATGCTGCCGATCATAGCCTCGCGGCTCGCTCCCTCCGCGCGGACAATGAAGCTTGCCGCCGCAGACCAGATAATAAAGGGCGCGCCGTAGGCAATGTGGAACGTATAGCCTCTGGCAAATTCATAGGTCTCCGCGTTGGCTCCGAACAGCGCAAGGATCGGATCCATGAAAACGATCAGGATCAGGGCAAACACCACTCCCACGATCAGCGACGCATAGGTGACAAAGGAGGAGGCGTTCTTCGCACGCCGTTCATCCTTCGCCCCCAGCGCCATGGAAAGGACAGCGCTGCCGCCCATTCCGAACATATTGGCGAATGCCATCATCAGGATAAAGATCGGATTCGTCAGGCTCACCGCCGCCACCTGGAGCGGGTCTCCGGTCTGCCCTACGAAAAATGTATCCGCCATATTGTACACTACAGTTACAAGGCTGCTGATCACGCTCGGCACTGCCATCTTCGCCACAGCCTTTGATACTTTCAGTTTCCCCATCAGTTCATGCTCGTCCATCTTCTCATTCCTCCTCGTTCAGATTCTCGAGCATCTTTGTTGTGATCCTCATAAAACATTCCTGCTCTTCCGGAGAAATCCCCCTCAGAAGGATTTCTTCCGACTTTTCGATCTCTTCTCTGAGAGCGCTCCGGATCTCCTCGGCTTTCTGCGTAAACACGATCTTCTTGAACCGACCGTCCGCCTCGTCCGGGATGCGCACGATCAGCCCTGCGTCCTCCAGGCTCTTCAGCACTTCCGTCGCTGTAGACGGACGGAGTCCGAACTCCTTCTCGATCTCTTTCTGATACACATTGTGCTTCTCACTCTCAACCAGGATATAGTCCAGTATATTGCCTTTCGCCCCTGTGATTCCGATCGTTTCCTGCGCCTTTTTTGACCGGCGGCGCAGCCGGTTGGAGATCCTGTTGATCATCTTACCTGTTTCCATCTGTATTCCCTCCATATAAGAAGCGGATGCATCCTGTATCTATGAATTATACGGATATCCGCCGCAGTCTCTGATGGAGCGCAGTACCGCCTTCTGCGCCCCGATTATTTCGGTTCCTAAGTATATTAGTGCAGATTCACGGAAATGTCAATCGCTTATTAAACAAAGAAAGAGACATCTCCATGCCAGTATACCGGCACAGTGATATCTCTTTCTCACCTCACTGATAGTTCACGATCGTAAGCTGCAGCGTCCGCCTCCCCATATATTCGTTCACCGACGGATAATAAGTAAAGGACATGACATGCTTCTCCTCCATGGCTTTTAAACATGCCTCCACATCTCCGAAGTACACCGCCTCCATCTGGTTCCCGGAGGCGTCCTCCAGCCTGCACTTGAGCACATTGCGGTTCTTCCCGAAGATGCGGGGACTGATCACTCTAAGATTCCTCTCCGCGAACAGCGGCTTCGTGTTGCCCTTTCCGAAGGGCTCAAGGAGCTCCAGCTCTTTAATGAGCTGCTCTGTGATGTACGGAAACGGAAGCAGCATATCAATGGATACCTTCATCTGAAGATCCTCCTCAGTCAGGTCGGCAAGCGCATTGATCGTCTGCCGGAACCGTTCCACATTCCCTTCCTCCAGGGACAGCCCCGCCGCCAGCTTATGGCCGCCGAACTTGGTGAAAAGCGCTCTGCACCGGCACATCTGGGCGAACATATCGTAAGACTCGATGGATCTGCCCGAGCCCTTCACGCCCTCCTCCGCCTTTGTCAGGACAAAGGCAGGCCTGTAGTAGCGCTCCTTGATCCGCCCGGCGATGATCCCGGCGATACTCTCATGGCAGTCCGGCAGATAGACGACCAGCACCTTATCATCCTTAAGGGAAGTGCTCTCGATCATCTGCACTGCCTCTTCCACTCCCTTTTCCGTCATCTCCTTGCGGCTGTCGTTGAGCGCTTTTAGATCCTCCGCCAGCATGACCGCCTCGCGCCTTGTCCTGGCGTTGAGCAGCTCAAGAGCCCTCTTCGCCGTATCCAGCCTTCCGCTGGCGTTGATGCAGGGCCCCAGCACGAAACCGATATGATATGTATTCAGACGCTCCGTGTCAATGCCGGTACACTCGATCAGCGCCTTCAGCCCCTGATTCTTTGTCCGCTTCAGCATCTCCAGCCCCTGCTTGACGAAGATCCGGTTCTCCCCGGTCAGGTCCATCACATCGCCCACTGTCGCGATGGCAACGTTCTCCATAAGATAGTCCATGTCTTCGGGATCTCTCTGCATGACATTGTAAAGTGCCTCGATCAGCTTGTAGGCGACCGCTGCGCCGCAGAGTCCTTTGAATGGATACTCACAGTCCGGCCGGTGTGGATCCACCACAGCGTCCGCGCGGGGAAGCATGTACTCTTTTTCTCCGTTCATCTCCACATAGGGGACCTCATGGTGGTCCGTGACGATCACAGTCAGGCCGTTCTCCTTCCCGTATGCGATCTCATCTGCAGCCGCGATCCCATTGTCACAGGTGATGATCGTGTCCACGCCGTCGTCCAGCGCACGGTCGATAAGATCGATATTGAGGCCATATCCGTCCTTGATCCGGTCCGGAATGTCTGTGTCCACGTGAGCTCCCAGCCCGGACAGCCCTTCCTGCAGGATATACGTCGCATTCACCCCGTCAATGTCGTAGTCCCCGATGATGCGGATCTGCTTCTCTTCCTCGATCTTCTCCGCCAGGATCTCCACTGCCTTATCCATATCCTGCATCAGCATCCCATCGTACAGATCTGCGATCGTGCCGTTTAAGTAAAAATCGATCGCCTCATCCCCGATCACGTCCCTGTTCCGAATAAGCCTTGCCGTGATCGGCGAGATGTTATATTTCCGGGCAATGCCGCTGAAGTCTGCCTTCTTCATGGTCAGAAACCATTTTTCCATATGTCTGTGCTCCTTTGTATTTCCGATTCTCGATTCATCCCAACCTAAAGTATAATACATTCCATTTCACACACGCAACTATATCACAGGATTTCTCCACAGAAACGCGGATAGTAAGAGAAGAAGCCCGCCCCGGCTCATGCCGGAACGGGCTTCTCCCTTTCTTATCTCACTGTCCGTCAGACAGGATCACTGTTTTCTTTTTTTCTTCTTTTTCTTCGGTTTAGAAGTATTTGCATCTGCTGTCTTCACAGACTCCTCAGCTGTATCTGCTACCTGTGCTGCCGGCTGCCCTGCCATTCCGATCAGCTTTGCCTCTTCCGCCGCGATCTCTTTCGCCTGCGCGCCAAGCTTCGTCTTCATGACATACCAGAGTGCGCCGGTGATGCAGATGGAAGTATATGTACCGCATGCGATACCTACCATCAGCGGAGCAGCAAACTCTTTGATGGAGCTTACTCCGAGGATATACAGCACGACTACCATGATAAATGTCGTAAGGTTTGTGTAGATGCTTCTCGTCAGAGTCTGCATAATACAGTGGTTCACAAGATCCTTCAGGCTCTGCTCACGGCTCTTCGTCTTAAGCTCTTCGCGGATACGGTCGAAGATAACGATCGTCGCATTGATCGAGTAACCTACGATCGTAAGCATACATGCGATGAATGTATTTCCTACAGACACTCTTGCGATCACATAGAACGCAAGGACAACAAGCACGTCATGCACGAGCGCGACTACCGCGCTGGTAGCAAAGCGGATATCCTTGAATCTGAACCAGATGTACAGCAGCATACAGATCGTAGCGATGATGACCGCAACGACAGCGTCCGATCTCATCTCGGAGCTTACTGTAGAACTGATATTCTCAGTCGTGATATCCGTTGCCGCCACTCCGTAGTTTTCTTCCATATACTGTGCAAATTCTTCACGCTCATTCAGATCCAGCGTCTGTGACTTGAAGATGACCTGGTTCGTTCCCTGAACGGTCTGAACCTGGATATTCGCATCTCCTGTGATATCCTCAAGATCCGGGATCATCTGACTGTCGATCTCCTCGAGCGTATATTCCTTATCAAATGTCACGTTCGTTGACGTACCGCCGACAAAATCAAGGCTGTAGTTCATTGCCCCGATTCCGCGCGCATGGTTGATTCCCATGAATACGAAACCGCTTAAGCAGAGAACAATGGAAATCGCGAAGAATACTCTGCGTTTTCCAAGGAAATCGATCGTCTTTCTCTTCTTGAGCTCCTTGCCATATACCTTTTTGTTCCTGATTCCCAGCGCATAGAAGGAATAAACGATCAGTCTCGTAATAACAAGCGCCGTGAACATGGAGACCACGATACCGAGCGCCAGTGTCTGAGCGAATCCTCTGACACTTCCGCTTCCTCTCAGCCAGAGCACGCCGGCTGCGATCAGCGTCGTCACATTTCCGTCGATGATGGCGGACATCGCCTTGTGGAATCCTGCGTTCAGTGCAGCATGTACGGATTTTCCGTCTGAGAGCTCTTCCTTCACGCGCGCGAAGATGATAACGTTCGCGTCGACCGCCATACCGATGCCGAGGATGATACCCGCGATACCCGGGAGGGTAAGCGTGATGTCAAATGCATTCAGCAGGATGAGGACAAGCTCTGTATAAAGGAGCAGCGCAAGGCTGGATGCGAGTCCCGGAAGGAGATATACAAAGCACATGAAGATGCACACGATCGCCAGACCGATGGCTCCTGCCAGAAGGCTTGTGTCCAGCGCCTCCTGTCCGAGCTGCGCACCGACGACCTCGGAACTGATCTCTTCCAGCTCCACATTGAGTCCTCCGATACGGATCGTGGACGCGAGGCTCTCCGCCTCCTCATAAGACGCCATTCCTGTAATCTGCGCCTCACCGTTCTCGATCACGTTATTTACGTTCGGCACGCTGACCAGCTCGCCGTCATAGTAGATCGCGATAGATTCGCTGGCTGCATATGCCTCCTGCGTTGCATCGGCGAACGCCGCGGTCCCCTCGTCGTTCAGCTTCAGCTCGACCACATACTGAGTCGCATTTGTCGTCTGATCTGCATAGGTTCCTGCGGAAGCGCTCTCGACTTCATTTCCGGTCAGTACGATGGAGCCGTCTGCCTCCAGCTCATCGATCGTCTTCGTCAGCTCATACGCCGTCCCGTCTGCATTGATCGAATAGTTCGGATTGCCGCTGCTGTCGTTCTGACGGATGAAATACAGGCTTCCCGGCTGTCCCAGTTCTTCCAGGATTGTGTTTGCGTCCTGCACGCCCGGGATCTCGATGCTGATGCGGTCGTCGCCCTGCTGATATGCCTGTGCTTCTGTACTGTACTCTTCCACACGTCTCTGGAGCTTATAGACTGTATCGTCCATATCTTCCTGCGACGGGGTTTCTCCGACTGCCCTATAGGTAATGCTCACACCGCCTTCAAGGTCAAGCCCGAGATTGATGTTCTTTGCAGCGCCCATGTCCCAGGAGTTCAGTCCGAAGATACAGGTGAACCCGAGGAAGATCATGACTGCTGCAACGAGGATCAGGCTGATGATGCCTCTGCTCTTTTTCATGATTCACATTCCTTTCTTATTCGTCTGCCAACGCAGCCTTTATCATGATCGCACATTCCACTCTTTTTCTCTCCATCTCGCAGCTCACCTCATAGGTGTCGTTGATGGTGTGGTGGAACTTATAAGAGTTCGCCATGCAGCCGCCGCTGCAGTAAAACCTTGCGAAACAGGTCTTACAGCTCTCTTTCGAGTAGACGCTGCACCCGCGGAACTCTTCCGCAATCTCCGGTTTTGTAATTCCCTCATCCACATTTCCCATCAGAAACTCTTCCTGTCCGACAAACTGATGGCAGGGATACAGGTCTCCCCACGGTGTCACCGCGAGGTACTCGGTGCCGGAGCCGCAGCCCGACAGGCGCTTTGACACGCATGGGCCTCCCTCCAGGTCGATCATAAAGTGGAAGAATGTGAATCCCCTTCCGCTTTTTTCCCTCTCCACCATATATCTTGCCAGCTTGTCATATTCTTCGAAGATGATCGGCAGGTCTTCCTTCCGGATCGCATAGGGATCCGTGTCTTCTCCGACCACCGGTTCGATCGAGATCTGCTCAAATCCCAGGTCTGCAAAATGCTTCACATCCTCGGAAAAATCCAGGTTTTCCCTGGTAAATGTGCCACGTATGTAATATTTCTGCTGATTCCGGCTCTCTGCCAGCTTCTGGAACTTCGGCACGATCAGATCGTAGCTTCCCTTTCCGTTGCGGAACGGACGCATCCGGTCGTTTACCTCTTTTCTTCCATCCAGGCTCAGGACGACATTGTCCATCTCACGGTTGACAAACTCCTGCACCTCGTCGTTGAGGAGCACGCCGTTCGTCGTAAGGGTAAACCGAAAATGCTTGTCGTGAAGCTTCTCCTGCTCCCTCCCGTATGCCACCAGGTCTTTTACTACCTGCCAGTTCATCAGCGGCTCGCCGCCGAAGAAATCCACTTCCAGATTTCTCCTGTTTCCTGAGTTCGCGATCAGGAAATCGAGCGCCTTCTTTCCCACCTCAAAGGACATCAGCGCGCGCCTTCCATGATACTCTCCTTCTTCTGCGAAACAGTACCTGCAGGCAAGATTACAGTCGTGTGCGATATGGAGACAGAGCGCCTTCACGACCGTCTTTCTCTTCTTGACCTCATCAATATAATCTTCATAGACGTCCTTTGTAAACAGACGTCCCTGCTCTGTCAGCTCTGTCACTGCCTCGAGGATATCCTTCAGATCCTCTTCCGGATAAACGCCGCCGAGCCGTTCCTTCAGATACGCGGACGTCTCCGGCGCCTGTAAACTCTCCGGCGTATGTTCCTCATTCAACTCTGCCAGTGCGCCGATCACGTCGTACGCTTCCTGGTCCACGACGTGCACCGCGCCGCTGTTCACATCGAGGACGATGTTATATCCATTGTTCTGGTACTGATGTATCACAACACAGATACCTCTCTTTCGTTTCATTCATCGGATGTCTTTCATCCGCCGCCGTGCTCTCAAAGAGCACAAGCATAAGGCAGCGGTTTTATCCGCTGCCCCCTTCACTGTTCTTTTTTCCGTCTTTCTTATTTCTTCTGTTCGCAGGTCTGATTTCCTACTGTACAGGAAGTCTTACATGCTGACTGGCAAGATGTCTGGCACTCGCCGCATCCGCCTCTTTTCACTGTGTTGTTCAATGTCTGTGTATTCAATGTCTTGATGTGTTTCATGTCCTATCCTCCTACTCTAGTACGCTTTACGCGCTTACTGCTCGTAACATTATAGCACATGGAAGCACGTTTTTAAAGAGTTTTTTGTATCAACAGTTCAGCCATAGGGTAAGGGGCAGACTGATTTATGCTGGCATAAGAATCAGCCTGCCCCTTACTCTATGAGCGGAGCGCCCGTATATGAGCAAAGGAGCGGCGCAGCCGCAGAAGCACGTATGTGCGGCTTTGCGAATGGCGCGGGCTGAACTGTTCCGGTTACGAGTTCCACATAAGCAGTCTTAGCACGAAGTGCGGAACTGGAGCGCGTCAGCGCGACGAGTGCGCATGCGGGCGGCAGTTAGGTGTGAACAGGATTCAGCGGAGCGCCCATATATGAGCAAAGGAGCGGCGCAGCCGCAGGAGCACGTATGTGCGGCTTTGCGAATGGCGCGGGCCAAACTGCACACAGTCTACGATACCATTCCTCCGAGCATCCCTCCGCCGGCGCACAGCAGGAACGTAGTCGCAAGATTCACCGCGTCCGCCTGCAGCGAATGGTATAACCCGAGCGAGATCAGGACCAGCAGGACAAAATACAGTACCCCCGTCAGGATCCCCCAGAGGAATTTCCGCGTACCGGTAAGCTTTCCCATCACAAAACCGGATGCAAATGTTGAGATCACATAGATCAGTATGATACCGGCATTCACATTTTCTTCACTCAGGTTCATCTTATAAAGCAGCAGCGTCAATGCCAGCAGCAGAATGCCCGTAACGGCATATGCGCACAGCAGCGCCTTCAATATCTGAAGAACCTTCTTCTCGATCCCCTGTGTTCCGCCTGCTTTTTTCTCCATTCTCCGATCCTCCCTGCCAAATCATAAGATCTGCTCCGCCCTGCGGGCTTTGCACCTGTCCCTTCTTTTTCCGCCCTGACGGCGGATTTCTCTTTCTGAATAAATCTTATGACAGCAGACTGGCTTTTATGACTGAAGAATCGGACAGCCTGCCTTATCCCATCTGCCTGCCGAGAAAATTGGCAGCGCTCTGTGCCACCTTCTGCTCCAGCTCTCCGAATTTTTTCTTCTCATCCTTATTCAGAAGGATCACGGAGCCGATCACATCGCCCTCGCAGATGATCGGACAGATTGCCTGGTCGGAATACTCCCCCATTTCCGCCGTGATCCGGACGAATCCCGGCCGGTCTGATCTGGCGAGGACCTGGCTCCTCTCTTGAAGTATCTTTTCCGTTTCCCTGCTTATATACTGATCCTGCAGCTCCTTGCGCCCGCTTCCTGAAACAGCCACCACCTGATCCATATCCGTAATACACACTGTACAGCCCAATGTCTGGGCAAGACTTTCCGCGTAGAGTTTTGCAAGCGTGCCGAGTTCACCGATGGGAGAATACTTTTTCAATATGATCTCCCCCTCCCTGTCAGTGAATATCTCCAGCGGATCTCCTTCCCTTATGCGGAGCGTCCTCCTGATTTCTTTCGGAATGACGACGCGCCCCAGGTCATCGATCCGGCGTACTATTCCTGTTGCCTTCATATTAAAAATCCTCCGTTTTACAAATATCTACATCTTTTACTTCTTTCTGTCATTAAATGTAGTATCTGTAAAACGGAGGAAACTATACCGTCTGTTTTTCTATTCTTCTACTCCACATCCTGAAGCGCTGCAAAATCTTCTTCACCCGTGCGTACTTTGACAACCTTCGTCACATTATAAACAAAGATCTTGCCGTCTCCTATATGCCCGGTATACAGTGCCTTCTTTGCCGCTTCGATCACAGAGTCCACAGGGATCTTGCTCACCACGACCTCCACCTTCACTTTTGGAAGGAGGTTTGCATCCAGCTCTACGCCGCGGTACTTCTCCCCGGCTCCCTTCTGGATACCGCATCCCATCACCTGCGTCATCGTGATTCCGGTCACGCCGAGATCATTCAGAGCTGTCTTGAGCGCGTCGAATTTTGCCAGCCTGCAGATGATGCTCACCTTATGCATTCCCGTATCATATATTCCGTCCACGACCGTCTTTTTATTCACTACCTTGACAGCCGCATTGATCTGTCCTTCTGACGCTTTACTGTAGTCGTCTTCTCCGAGATCCGTATTCTCATTAACGTCCATATCCATTCCTGTCATATCATTAATAGCAAATCCTGAATATGCTGATGCAAGTCCGTGCTCATGGATGTCGAGTCCGTCGATCTCAATCTGAGCCGGTACACGGAGCCCTACTGTCTTGTCGATCAGCTTAAAAATAATAAACATCACGATAAGAACATATGCCGCGACCGTCACAACACCGAGCGCCTGAACTCCCAGCTGTGCAAATCCTCCGCCGTAGAAAAGCCCGGGCGCGACTCCGTCGCCGCCGCTGCTGAACAGTCCTACAGCAAGTGTTCCCCAGATACCGTTGACCATATGTACGGAAACTGCGCCGACGGGATCATCGATCTTCGCCACATTATCAAAAAATTCTACTGCAAGGACTACAAGGACGCCTGCCACCAGTCCGATGAAGAATGCGCCCACCGGAGTCACACAGTCACAAGGCGCGGTAATCGCGACGAGTCCCGCAAGAGCTGCATTGAATGTTATAGAGACGTCTGGTTTGCCATAACGTATCCAGGTAAAGATCATACCCACAACTGTTGCCACAGCTGCAGCCAGATTTGTATTGAACATAACAAGGGACGCGAGCTCCATGTCAGCATCCGCTGTCATAGCCACCGTTGAACCGCCGTTAAATCCGAACCAGCAGAACCAGAGGATAAATACGCCGAGCGCCATAGCCGTAATATTGTGCCCGGGAATCGCTCTCGCTTTTCCGTTCTTATCATATTTTCCGATCCGCGGACCGAGCATCGCCGCACCGAGACAGGCAATAAGCCCGCCGACCATGTGTACGCAGGCAGATCCTGCAAAATCATGGAAATTCAGTGATGAAAGCCATCCGCCGCCCCAGATCCAGTGTCCTGAGATCGGATAAACGACAAGGCTGATCGCCGCGCTGTAGATACAGTAAGCCTTGAAATTGGTCCGCTCCGCCATAGATCCCGATACGATCGTCGCCGCCGTCGCACAGAACACAGTCTGAAAAATAGCATAGCACCATGTGGGAAGCGTTCCAAAATCATAGGAGCCTCTTATCAGAGGATCAAATCCTCCTATAAGCGGTCCTGCCCCCGCAAACATAAGCCCGAATCCTACCAGCCAGTAACAGGGAGTGCCGATACAGAAATCCATCATATTCTTTATCAGGATATTCCCCGTATTCTTCGCCCGCGTAAGTCCCGCCTCACAAAGAGCAAATCCTGCCTGCATAAAAAAACAAGGATCGCTGCAACCAGAACCCATATAACATCTGTTGCCGAATACATAACATCTCCTCCTTTATCCCTCCCGATACAAAAAAAGTGCATTCCCGAGAGTTTTTCTCAGGCATACACATCTTTGTACCGGGTCAGGTATTTTTATGGTAAAAGTAAAGGCGCTCTGGAATCTGATCCAAAGCGCCCTTGCTTTTATACATGGTACTTTACTCTTATAAAATCCATTTGTCAAGGTCAAGTTAAAATTCTGCTAAATAATTTATTACTGTGTGAAGTGAACATCCACAAAAATTTTCAGCCGGGCAGCTTATTCCATCCCTTTATATTCCTGTGCAATGTTCAGCACATGGTCGCCCATTCTCTCGAAATCTGTCAGGATCTCTGAGAACACAATGCCGCTCTGCGGCTTGCATTTTCCTTTTTTCAGCCGCTGCATCTGCTTCTTAAAATATTTATCGCGCATGTCATCTGTCTTCTGCTCCAATTCCACCGCACGCTGAAGCACAGTACCGACATTGTCCGAATTTACGTCTTTTACATTGTCGAGGCTGGCAATACACTGCTTCTTCATCTCACGCAGCTCTTCAAAAACATTGTCAGAAAACTTAAGATCCCATTTTTTCATATCGTCGGCATACTCTACGATATTCACCGCATGATCCCCGATCCTCTCCAGATTGCTTATGATCGCATAGTACCCGTTGATCTTCCTGGAATCATCCATAGACATCTCGCTCGCCATCAGGGAGACCACGTACTCTGATATCCCCTTGTTCAGATAATCTATGTACTCTTCCCTCTCCATGATCTTCTCTCGCGACTTCTCATCAAACTGAATCAGTGTATCGAATGCGTCCGAAATATTTTTTACGACCATTCCCTGCATCCGCTGTACCTCGTCACGGACCTGAGAGACTGCAACAGCGCTGTGTCCGATCGCATAGGACGACTCAAACGGACGGATATATTTAAGCCTTAGGTCTTCATCATCCTCTTTCTTACTGTCAGGAAGGATCCTTTCAGCGATCTCCGCCATCTGTGCACCGAACGGAAGAAGAAGCAGTGTTGTCGCAATGTTAAATATCGTATGCGCATTCGCGATCTGCGCCACCGGATCTCCAGGTGTAATTGCCTCGATCAGCCCTACATACGGAGTCACCATACAGATGATCGTAAATATGATCGTACCGATGATATTGAACATCAGATGGATGATCGTCGTCCGCTTTGCATTGACCTTCATACCAATTGATGCCAGTACCGCTGTGATACAGGTTCCGATATTCTGCCCGAACAGGACATAAACCGCACTTGAGAGCGGCACCATGCCTGTTGCAGCGAGCGCCTGAAGGATTCCCACCGACGCCGAGGACGACTGAATGATCGCCGTAAATACCGCACCGACCAGGATGCCGATCAGAGGATTGCTGAACTGCGTCATCAGATTGAGGAATGTCTCTGATTCCTGAAGAGGCTCCATCGCAGCCCCCATCATGTCCATTCCGATAAATAGAATACCCAGTCCTGCAAAAATGCTGCTGATATGGTGAACCTTTTCATTCTTCACGAACATCATCACCGCCACGCCGCCGATCGCAAAAAGCGGTGCAATGGCTCCGATATCAAGTGCGATCAGCTGTCCCGTGATCGTGGTCCCGATATTGGCTCCCATGATGATCCAGACTGCCTGCTTCAGCGTCATAAGACCTGAGTTCACGAAACCTACTACCATAACAGTCGTTGCAGAGGAAGACTGAATCACTGCGGTTATGACAGCACCGACCAAAACTCCTTTGATACGGTTCGAAGTCAGTTTCTCAAGGATCGATTTCATCTTGTTGCCGGCGGCCGCCTCAAGACCTGTGCTCATCGTCTGCATTCCGTAAAGGAACAGCGCAAGTCCGCCCAGCAGGGAGAGGACGTCTGTTATACCCATTATTCTTTTCTCCTTTAGTGAAAACTATATTTACTTTTCTGCTTCACACGTTGAAACGCGCTATTATTAAACTAACATGTCCCTGTCTGATGTGTCAATGCAGATTTTACATTTTCTTCATATTTTCTTAACACATCTTTTACTCACACTTAACCCGCCGGGCAGACTGCTGCCGCCAGGCGTCTGGGACCACCTCTTGTTCCTTGTGGACTGCGCTGTTATTTCCTTATTGAAAACCCCGCTTTATTCTGCTAAAATTTTAAAGAGCAAAAAAGAAAGGAAGCGGCGATAATCATGAGCTTAACGATACCCATCGAGACTTCTGCAAGACATATCCATATCACGGAAGAAGATTTCCATGCCCTGTTTGGTCCGGACACGAAACCAACCTTTGCCAAGGAATTGAGCCAGCCCGGACAGTATGCCTGCAAAGAGCGCCTCACTGTCGTGGGACCAAAGGGCAGATTCGAGAAGGTCGTCATCTTAGGTCCGTACCGGAGCGAGACACAGGTAGAGATCTCCGTGACCGACGCACGGCGCCTCGGGATCAGAAGCGTCATCCGGCAGTCCGGTGATCTGGAGGACACTCCCGGCTGTCTCCTCATCGGACCGAAAGGGAAGGTGGAGTTAAAGCGCGGCGTCATCGTGGCAAAGCGCCATATCCATATGACTCCGGTCGACGCGATACGCGCACATGTCAGGGACAACGACATTGTCTTCGTCATAACGACAAGCTATGAGCGTTCTCTGATCTTTTCAGATGTAGTCGTCAGGGTGAGCCCATCCTATTCCCTTGCAATGCATGTTGACACAGACGAGGCCAATGCATTTGCCAATGAGGACAATCCCACCGGAGTGATCCTCAAGCTCTTCAACGGACATACCTACAGCCTGCAGACATGGGCGGAAGAGCTCCAAGCCGGAATACACAGATAAGAAAATGAAGAATAAAAATAGAACACAGGAGGTAAACTGACAATGAGTAAAATTGAAGAAGTAAGAAGCGCAATGGTTGCTGCGATGAAAGCTGGAGATAAGGAGAGGAAGGCGGCGCTTTCTTTTCTCCTTTCTTCTCTCAAGAATAAGGCGATCGACAAGAGAGCAGACCTGACAGAAGAGGAAGAAAACCAGGTGATCTTAAAAGAGATCAAGCAGCTCAAGGAGACCATCGACATGACTCCCGCCGACCGGACCGATCTGCTCGACGAGGCAGAGAAGAGACTGTCCGTGCTCGAGGAATATGCCCCGAAGATGATGAACGAGGATGAGATCAGGGCAGTGATCAGTGAAGTCCTCTCCGGGCTTGACATCGAGAAGCCGCTCCCGAAGGATAAAGGGCGCATTATGAAAGAGCTGATGCCGAAGGTAAAGGGGAAGGCTGACGGAAAGCTTGTCAACGAACTGGTAGCAGGCTTCATGAAGTAAAGGGGTTTTCTTTCTATGACTATTCTGATCTTTGAGCAGCTTCTGAAGATGTTCTTCATTATGCTGCTCGCATTTTTATGTTATAAGATAAAGCTTGTCAGCCAGGAGGGCAACCGTTCCGTGTCTAACCTGCTTCTCCTTGTAGTAAACCCATGCCTCATCCTGACTGTTTACCAGGAAACCGAATATGATCCCGAACTGATCAGAGGGCTGCTTCTGGCATTCGCTGCCGCCGCTCTCTGCCATGTCATCGGGATCATCATCACTTCCGTCCTGATCCGCCCGCAGAACAGACCGGACTGCAGCATCGAACGGTACAGCGCAATGTACTCCAACTGCGGTTTCATCGGCATCCCGCTTGTCAGCAATGTGCTCGGCGGGAACGGAATATTCTATCTGACTGCCTATATGGTCGCATTCAACCTTTTTTCCTGGACCCACGGAGTGATCCTCATGGAGAAAAAATGCTCGCTCAAAAATCTGAAGGAAGGCATTCTCTCTCCCATGTTTCTCTCCACCGCAGCGGCTGTCCTGCTGTTTTTCCTCCATATCCGGATTCCGGATGTGCTGCTGGACTCCATGAATTATATCGCCGATATGAACACTCCGCTTGCTATGATGGTCGCCGGTTTCTCTGTGGCGCAGGCTGATCTGGGGAAAATGCTGCGGAATCTCAGAATTTATTATATCTCATTCCTGAAGCTGATCCTGTTTCCGCTCTTTACGATCGGGATACTGAAGATCATGGCGCTTCCTGCTGATGTGTACACCACTGTCCTGATCGGAGCCTCCTGTCCTGCCGCCGCCACCGGAACAATGATGGCGATCCGCTATAAGCAGAATTATACCTATTTATCAGAAATATTCGCCCTCACTACCGCCTTTGCAGTGTTCACGATCCCGGCAGTTGTCTTCCTGTCAGAACTTGTGCTATAATGTTCCGCGCAGACAGCATGCCGTGCGAAATACAACTTAGAAGCGAGACATCAATTATGAAAATTCTGATCTTATCATGCAATACAGGAGAGGGCCACAACTCCGCCGGGAAAGCGCTGGCGGAGTATGCCCGGTCCCACGGAGACAGCGCGGAGTTCATGGATATCATGATGCTCGGCGGGAAACGGATCTCCCGCTTTGTCGGCGGAGGCTATGTCTCTGTCGTAAAATACGCGCCGGGCTTCTTCTCCTTTCTTTATAAACTGGGCGGGCTTGTAAGCTCCAGCAGGCATAAATCTCCGGTCTACTATGCCAATGCCCTGCTCGCGGGAAGGCTGAAGCGCTATCTCGACGAGAATGATTTTGACGTGATCGTGACTCCGCATCTCTTTCCCGCGGAGACGCTCACCTACATGAAGCGCCAAAAAATGCTCACCCAGAAAGTAGTGGCGGTCGAGACGGACTACACCTGCATCCCCTTCTGGGAGGAGACCGAATGCGATTATTACGTCCTGCCCCACCCATCGCTGATCGATGAGTTTGCAGGCAAAGGGATCCCGAAAGAAAAGCTGATGCCGTATGGGATCCCCGTAAGGCCGGCTTTTTCCAAGCCCGGGAAAAAGGCCGAGGCGAGGAAGATCTGCCGGATCCCCGAGGATGCTTCCGTTTACCTGATCATGAGCGGGAGCATGGGCTTCGGCAAAGTGAACCTCTTTGTCGCAAGGCTCCTGCGCCGGCTCGGCCCCAATGAATACATTATCGTCATCTGCGGGAGCAACCAGAAACTCCGTAAGGTGCTCCATACCGCTTTCGGCCGGCATCCGCAGGTGCGCATCCTCGGATACACGGAGCATATCTCCGCCTACATGGACGCCTGCGACGTGATCTTCACCAAGCCCGGCGGGCTGACCAGCACTGAGGCCGCTGTAAAGGGGATTCCGATCGTCCACACAAGACCGATCCCCGGATGCGAGACCAGGAATCTTCAGTTCTTTACAGAAAGGGGAATGTCCGTCACCGCATCAAAGATAGGCGGTCAGATCGATGCAGGGCAGGAGCTTCTGCGCGATGAATCCCGAAGAGAAAAGATGTGTGAAGCTCAGAAGCAGGTGATTCCCCGCGATGCTGCGGAAAGGATATATGGTCTGCTCAGACAGCTTTCAGAATAAAAGGAGTTGAATCAATCCTATGGAAAGATATTACTTTTTTATATTGTTCGGCTATCTGTCGGGGAGCATCCTGTTTGCCCGGATCCTGCCGAAATACCTGCGCCATATTGATATCTGCGCTCTCAGTGACGACGGAAACCCGGGCGTGTTCAACGCATTCCGGCACGCCGGGCCTGTGATCGGAACGCTTACGCTCTGCCTGGAGCTGGTGAAAGGCTTTCTTCCGGTCTGGCTTTCTCTTAAGCTTCTGGATCCACGCAATGGTGTTTTCGCCCTGGTGCTTGCCGCTCCTGTATTCGGGCACGCTTTTCCGCTGTTCCATCACGGAAGGGGAGGCAAATCTATCACTGTCTCCTTCGGCAGCCTGCTGGGGCTGTTCCCAAACCTGGAACCAGTGCTCGCCCTTGCAGTATTCTACCTGCTGTTTTCGATGGTGATCATCATCGAGCCCCACCTGGCGCGCAGCATTGCGACATATCTGTGCTTCAGCGTGACTGCGCTCCGGTGCTTTGCGCCGCGCTCCGTGATGATGGGCACTCTGCTCATCTCCGGGATCGTCATATTCAAGCATATGCTGAAATACGAAAAAGAACCGGTCAGCATCCGCCTCATACGACGGAACCGCTGACCGGTTTCCTTCTTTTTCTGCCCACGGTTTATTTATCCCGCGCCTCCCATTTTCTGTAGATCGCTTCCAGGGCGTCCACCGCCCCGTCAATGCCCAGCAGACTGACATTGAACATCATACTGTTGGCATCGATGCTGCCCCACTCCCTGCCGGTCCTTGATTCATAATACACACGGCGCTCTCTGTCAGTCTTCTTGATCTTGTCGGCCGCCTTCTTCTCATCCAGCTTGTAGAGCTTCATGATCCTGCGCACGCGGTCTTCCTTGTAGGCATAGATAAATGTATTGATACAGTTCGAATAATCTCCCAGGATGTAATCCGCACACCGCCCCACAAAGATCCCCGGTCCCTGCTCCGCCAGCTTCTTGATGATGGCCGACTGCTGTTCATAGACCCGGTCCGTGAGCGGCTTCCCCGACTCGTCGCTCGTCACGAACAGACGGTACTCGAGGCTTCCCGCCGCATATGCCGACAAAAATCTCCCCAGGACCGTCTCGTCCACTTTTGTCGCGTCTTCATCGCTGATACGCAGCTCCTTTGCCGCCATACGGATCAGATTATGGTCGTAAAGCGGGATATCGAGCCGCTCCGCCAGGCGGTTGCCGACCTCGTGTCCTCCGCTGCCAAACTGTCTTCCGATCGTAATGATCGTATGATTCATCATATCTGCCACTCCTCTCTGCGAACCCGCACTGTTTGTATATAGTATAACATCATTCGCCGGAATATGGGCAGAAATATTTGCTCAGGCTTCCTTTTTTCCGCTGACGATCTTGTAATACTCTCTTGACGTCACCGCATATACCAGCACGTAGAACAGAGCGAATACGATATAGCAGCAGACTGTCACGCCAGTCAGGAAACGCTCCTCCGTCGTGATCAGCAGCATCAGGAGCTTCGTGATCAGCGGGAAGGCAAAGAGCAGGTGGATCCCCGCCATGATAAGGGGCATGAAGAAAACGGTCAGCACCTGGGAGTTGATGCTCTGCTTCACTTCCTTCCGGCTCATCCCCACCTTCATAAGGATATCGAACCGGTTCTGATCCTCATATCCTTCTGATATCTGCTTGTAATACATGATCAGCACAGTACCGAACAGAAATACCGCTCCCAGCAGGATCCCCAGGAAGAAAAGTCCTCCCGTCATCCCATAATAGCCTGCGCTCTCATACGCCCGGCTCTCGACCCTGACAACAGGCCAGGATGCATCCGCGCCGGTCATTTCACCAATTGCCGCCTGGATCTCATTGTAGATCTCGATCTGCTTCTCACTCGAGCAGTCAAGGTCAAAACCGCAGTACACCTCCGCTGTGGACATGTTGTCGCCGTAGATTTCCGCCTGACCGGCCTCGATCCTCTCCACCGCCGCTGCGTCCTTTACAAACAGATAATAGCTCGATGTGACAGTCGCTGACTCCATGCCAAAGCCTGTAAAATCTGCCGCCTGTTTCTTGATCTTCCACGTCCCGCAGTTTTCTATAGTAATCGTGTCATAGTCATAGGTTCCCTTTGATGCATAGAGGATCATCTCATCCTCTTCCAGTGTTTCAGATGTCCCCATCACACTGTTGTAGTCCTCTATCGGAATGATATACAGGCTGCGGATATTAGCGACTATGTCGAGAGTATTTCCCGCCGCCCCTGCGTCGAAATAGAGCGTATCCTCTGCTTGGTAGGCGGCCACCTGGAGCAACCGGTAATCCATGACCTCCTCCGCTTCCACTCCGTTCTCCTCAAGGATGCCGGCAATTTCCTGACGGACCGGCTCTACATAATTCTGTTCATCCATAGAATAGATTTCCGCTGTAATATTTCTCGGATACCGGCGGTTTAAGCTGTTCTCTGTGCTCGCGTACAGGCAGACAGTGGACGACACTGTGACCAGCACCATGGTCGACAGGATGCAGATGGATGCGAGTCCCGCGCCGTTCCGCTTCATACGGTATACCATGGAGGAGAGGGAGACGAAATGCTTCGTCCTATAGTAGTACTTCTTATTCTTCTGGAGCAGCCGGCACAGCGCCACCGATCCCGCCACAAACAGAAGATAGGTGGCGATGATCACCATGACTACAGCCACGAAAAACAGCATGAGCGCTGTCAGCGGGTCTTCGATCGTAACGGCAAGGTAGTAGGCTCCCGCCAGGATCAGAAGACCTGCCGCTGCCAGGATCCAGTTTGCCTTGGGCGGCTTCTCGCCCACGTTCTCGCTGCGGAGCATCTCCACCGGCCGCGACCGGTAGATGTGCACGAGCATCCTCAGCATGATGAGAAAGAAGATCGCTACGAAAAGCCCCACTGTCCATATGACCGGCCGCGGTTCGATCGTAAAACCGAACCCGATCTCTCCGGACACGATCTTCGCCGCTGCAAGCTCTGCCAGCCTGGAAAATAAGACGCCGCAGAGCAGCCCCAGCAGGATGCTCGCCCCGCCGCTCAGGATATTCTCCCAGATCATGATCTTCACAAGACTGCGCTTTCCCATTCCCAGGATATGATAGAGGCCGAACTCCTTCTGCCGCCTGCGGATCAGGAAAGAGTTCGTGTAATACAGAAAGATCAGTGAAAAGATCGCGATCACGAAGACGCCCAGCCCCAGCATCGTCTGGAGGGAATCTCCTCCCGGCAGCTTCCTGATCTCGCTGCTCCCCGCCAGGAACACTATGATATAGAACATCATTACCATGCAGATGCAGGTCAGGATATACGGTAAATACAGCTTCTTGTTCTTCCCGATGCCCGACGCTGCAAGCTTTATATAAAATCCTCCCCTCATCGTCTGTCACCGCCCGTCGCAAGCATGGTAAGCGTCGCGGACACCTTCTGATAGAGCTCTTCGTCCGTCATGCCGCCCCTGTAGATCTGATGGAACACTTCCCCGTCTTTGATAAAGAGGACTCTTCCCGCGCAGCTCGCCGCCTTGACAGAGTGCGTCACCATGAGGATCGTCTGTCCGCTCTGGTTGATCCTGGAAAACAGGCCCAGCAGTTCATCCGAGGATCTTGAGTCCAGCGCTCCCGTAGGCTCATCCGCCAGGATCAGTCTAGGCTCCGTGATCAGCGCTCTCGCCACAGCCGCCCTCTGCTTCTGTCCTCCCGACACTTCATAGGGATATTTATCCAGAAGAGCTGCGATCCCCAGATCCTTCGCGATGGGCTGGATCCGCTTCGTCATCTCTTTATAGGACATGCCCTTGAGCACCAGCGGGAGAAGGATATTATCCCTCAGGTTAAAGGTATCCAGCAGATTGAACTCCTGAAAGACGAATCCCAGGTTATCTCTCCTAAATTCTGATATATCCTTATCCTTTACCGCGGACAGCGGCTTTCCATCCAGATATACGTCTCCCTCTGTCGGTTTATCCAGAGCTGCCATGATATTCAGAAGGGTCGTCTTTCCCGAGCCGCTCTCACCCATGATCGCGACATATTCTCCCTCTTCCACAGAGAAATTGACCCTTGTCAGAGCCTGGACCTGGTTCCCTCCGAACCGGGGCCGGTATATTTTCTTCAGATTCTTCACTTCCAAAACAGCCATTGTCTGACCTCCTCTTTTTCTTTCTGGGATCAGTATAACAGGGACAGCCGGAATGCCGACATCGAATCCTGTGACATTCCCGCTGTCCCATGTGACGTTTTTGTAATATGTTCAGCAGAGCAGCGGATTCGGACCGCATGGCTGAGCCGCTGCGCAGTGCTCTCCCGCTATTTTTCTATCCGATTACTCTGTCCGCAGCGGGTAAGACTCCAGATCGATCGTAAACCGGCTCCCTTTCCCCGGCTCTGACTCGGCAGAAAGCCTGTGCCCCAGCTTGTCCGCCGCCATTTTGCAGAGATACAGTCCGATTCCCGTAGATTTTCTCTCTACTCTTCCATTGTATCCCGTGTATCCTTTCTCAAAGATCCTCGGCAGATCTTCCCCTGCGATCCCGATCCCTGTGTCAGAGATAGTGAGCCTCTTCTCAGCATCCACCGAGATCGTGACCGATCCCTTTGAAGTGTATTTCACCGCGTTTGAAAGGAGCTGCTCTATGATAAAGGAGAGCCATTTTTCATCGGTCAGCACGCGGATGTCCGTCCCCTGATAGACAAGATGGATCCTCTTCCTCACGAACTGCCCCGCGTACTTGCGCACAGCCTTCCTTATGATATCGTCCAGGTCATGCTCCTGTATGACAAGATCTGATCCGCTCTCTCCGAGACGCACATAGTACAGCACCATCTCCACATACTGCTCGATCCGGAACAGCTCTGACTTCAGCTCCTGGTTCTCCCTTGTGTCCGCCTGCTGCAGCAGGATCCGCATAACCGCGATGGGCGCCTTGATCTGGTGCACCCATGTAGCATAATAGTCCTCTGTGTCCCTCCGCGCAGCCTCCCATGCCTCCCGGTCGCTGCGGTGTGCGTCCTCCGCCGCAAGCACCAGCTTCTGATAATCCTCTTCCCCAGTCCCCGCCGGTGCCGGCAGGGAATCCCCGAAGGGACCGCCTCCTTCCAGGATGGAAAGGAGCATCCGGTGACTCCGCAGGAACCGCAGATATCCGCACAGGAGAAAGACGGCCGTAAAGACCGCGCACAGCAGCAGTGGATACCATACCATCCCCAGATCGACTCCATATAGGGCGAACACCACTGCAAAGCAGCCCACGCACAGCACAGCCCACACAGCCGTCCTGCGCAGGCCGTACAGATATTTCCAGAAAAGTTTCATCCCGCCGCCTCCCTGTCTTGTTCTCTTACTTTCTTCTCTCACTGTCTGCGGGACTCGGCGCTCCCGTTTTCAATGATGTAGCCCTCCCCGACCTTCGTGGTGATAAAATCCTTAAGTCCCGCATGCTCCAGTTTCCGCCTTAACCTTGCAATGTTCACTGTCAGAGTGTTCTCTTCAATATAATCATCAGTCTCCCACAGCTTCGTCATCAGCGTATCCCTGCTCACAAGCCTGCCCTTGTTCTCCATGAGCGTCTGCAGGATCCGAAACTCATTCTTTGTGAGGTCCACCTTCTCTCCCTCATATGTCAGCGTCGTGTCATACAGATTCAGCATAGCGCCTCTGTGCTCCAGGATCGGCACCCTTCCCGACATGTCATATGTCCGTCTTAAGACTGCCTGTACCTTGGCTGTCAGCACGCTTAAGTCGAAGGGTTTCGCAATGAAGTCATCACCGCCCATGTTCATCGCCATGATGATGTTCATGTTATCCGCCGCCGAGGAGATAAATATGACCGGGACGCTGGAGATCTTCCTGATCTCGCTGCACCAGTGATATCCGTTATAAAAAGGGAGGGTGATATCCATGAGCACCAGATGCGGATCATACTCCGCAAACCGCGCGAGCACATTCCGAAAATCCTCCAGATACTCCGCCTCATTGCCCCATGCCTTCATCTCCCGCTGGACTGCCTGTGCCATCGCCAGGTCGTCCTCTATGATCAAAATCTTGTACATCGCTGTTCTCCTTTGCTGTTCTCTGTCCTGATCAGTTTCTTCCCCAAAAAGGAAAATCGTCTATACCATTAAAAAGTATAGACGATTTTCCCAGATTGCACAACTGCAGTCTCATTTTTCTCTCACACCGTTTCCGGCGATATCACCCGCTGGATATGGATCGCAAGAAATCCTATCTCTTCTTTTGCCACAGGTTTTTTCAGCTCCTGCTCCATAAACCGGCACACCTCTGCTGCCGCCTCTCCGGTCTTCGGATAGTTAGCAAAAATGAAATCATTAAAATCTACGTTGGTCGTCTCTCCCCTTCTCGTCCTTGCCGCCATGTAATACAGATGGCTCATCAGCCTCGTGTATGCGAGGGAATCCGACGGGAGCTTCTGGTCAAACGCTTTCTCGATCATTGAGATGCCTTCATTGATGATCCTGGTCGTATTCAGCGTATCAGATACCTGCTCGTCCGAGAGCCCCGCATGGATATGCAGTGTGATGAAGCCAGCCTCATCGTCTGTGATCTCATACCCTGTCATCTCCTTTATGATCTCTCTGCCTCGGAGCGCCACTGCATACTCTTTCGCAAACAGCACCCTGATATCCGGCGTAAATGGATTCGGTATCTGCCGATTTTCCTTCGCCCGTTTTGCCGCAAGGGCAATATGGTCTGCCATAGGCAGGAGGATCTCATGGCTGACTTCCTGAAATACGTTCTCCGCCTCCTCGATGATCCTGCCCGCAGCCTCGATATATTCCGGCCGGATCCCGTTGACCACCTTGAGCACTGACTGTTCTTTCCTTCTCGTGACCAGCGAGTAGACCTTCGCTCCCTTTATCTCACTGACCTGCTGCGCCGGTTTCCTGCCGAACCCGACGCCGTTTCCAAGGAAAATCAGCTCTCTGCCTGTCTCGTTGTGATATACAAGAAGTCCGTTGTTATTCAGCACCTTTACAATTCGATACATATTCCTCTACGCCCTTTCCAGGCGTCCCCCACTCAGGCATGCCGCCTCTGCGCGGACGCTGTCTTAATTAAAGCTTACGATCTCTGCCGTCTCATCCAGCTTTGCAGTCTTTCCGGGCTTTATAAGACGAACCTCTTCCCCTTCCTGAAGGCTTGTGAATACAATGATACACTCATCTGATTTCGCATGCTCTTTAATATATTCTATATCAAAAGCAATCAGTCTGTCACCCTTTTTTACACGATCGCCGTCTTTTACGAACGCTTCAAATCCTTCTCCGTTCAGGTTTACTGTATCCACGCCGATGTGGATCAGATATTCTGTCCCGTCTTCGCTCTTCATACCAACCGCATGCTTTGACGGAAATACAAAGGACACCTCTGCGTCCTCGGGAGCGTATACCATTCCTTCGCCCGGCCTTACAATATATCCGTCGCCCATCATCTTCCCGGCAAACGCCTCATCAGACGCTTCCGTGATCGGCGCAGCAGTCCCTGATACCGGTGCGCAGAGTGTTTTCATTACCCTCGCCTCGCCGCCGGAATTTTCCTTTGTCTCACCCGCTTCCTGCTGAACGTCTTCCGCCTCTTCAGGCACGTCCGCGATATACTCCTCATTCGGAGCCGTCTCGAGATAGTCTTCCAGGTTCGACTTAACGACTGCCACGGACGGCCCGTAGATAATCTGGATCCCCTGCCCTTTTCTTATAATGCCGGACGGGGATGTTGCTTTTAAGACAGCTTCATTTACCAGCTCCGGCTTTACAACTGTACAGCGGAGTCTTGTAGCGCAGCAGTCTACATCAGAGATATTTTTCTTTCCGCCCAGTCCCTGCGTGATGAGAACACTCTTCTCGTCTCCGGCAGCAGCCGCTGCACCTGCACCTGCCGCACCGCTTTGTTTTGCCTTGTAATCTGCCTTTGTGAACAGCTTCGTCTCCGCATCGTCATCCTCTCGTCCCGGCGTCTTAAGATCAAGCTTCTTGATCAGAACTGTGAAGATCACATAGTACAAAATGAAATAGATGATCCCCACCGGAATGATCAGCAGCCAGCTTGTCTTCTCATTCCCCTGAAGGATTCCGAAAAGAAACAGATCGAGAAGCCCTCCGGAGAACGTCAGACCGACAGCGATGTTCAGTATATGTGCGATCATGTATGCCGCACCTGCAAGTACTACCTGGACTATGAACAGGATCGGCGCTACAAACAGGAAGGAGAACTCAAGAGGTTCCGTGATTCCGGTCAGCATGCATGCCAGCGCCGCAGACAGCAGAAGTCCTCCCGCCTGTTTCTTCTTCTCCGGCTTCGCGCAGCGGTACATAGCCAGCGCCGCGCCCGGAAGCCCGAAGATCATAAAAATAAACTCACCGGAGAAATATCTCGTCGCATCCGCACTGAAGTGGATGGTCGTCGGATCAGCAAGCTGAGCAAAAAAGATATTCTGCCCGCCTTCCACGATCTTTCCTGCAACTTCCATTGTTCCTCCCACCGCAGTCTGCCAGAACGGAAGGTAGAATACGTGATGCAGACCAAATGGAATGAGCGCGCGTTTGATGATGCCGAAGATCAGTGTCCCGATATAGCCTGTCCCCGTAACAAGTCCTCCGAGCGCATAGATCCCATTCTGGACTACCGGCCAGATAAAATACATCAGGATGCCCACTCCCACATAAGTGATCGTGGCTATGATCGGCACAAACCTGGATCCTCCAAAGAACGAAAGTGCATTCGGAAGCTGGATCTTGTAGAACTTATTGTGGAGCGCCGCCACGCCGAGCCCTACGATAATTCCGCCAAACACGCCCATCTGCAGTGTCTGGATTCCACATACACTGACCACAGTACCGCTCAGAACGTCCGGTGCCAGCGATCCATCCGCGAGGATGTCTCCCATCACGTTCAGCATACCGTTAATGGTCGCGTTCATAACGAAGAAAGCGATCATAGCAGCCAGCGCCGCCACTTCCTTCTCCTTTTTTGCCATTCCAATCGCCACTCCCACGGCAAATATGATCGGAAGGTTATCAAAGATGATATTTCCTGCGCTGCTCATGATCGTGAGCAGTGCGTTTAGCACCGTACCCTCACCGAGTATGGCTTCCAGCCCGTATGTCTCGATCGTTGTGGCGTTCGTGAAGGAGCTTCCGATTCCCAGCAGGAGACCTGCCACGGGAAGAATTGCGATCGGGAGCATAAAACTCCGTCCGACTCTCTGCAGTACGCCAAAAATCTTGTCTTTCATCTGTTATTTTCCTCCTTTACTCTCATTCAAGGTCATTCTTATGAATATGCGGTATATTGCGTGTGTCTGGATCTGCGCTTCGGCTCCGTCCGGGCTGCGTGCTCAGTCTCTCCGCACCTCGATTCCGCTGCGCTACATCTCGGTCGCGGGCTTGCGCTTCGGCTCCGTCCGGGCTGCGTGCTCAGCCTCTCCGCACCTCGATTCCGCTTCGCTTCATCTCGGTCGCGGGCTTGCGCTTCGACTCCGTCCGGGCTGCGTGCTCAGCCTCTCCGCACCTCGATTCCGCTTCGCTTCATCTCGGTCGCGGACAGTCTGCCTATGTCATACATAACGCTCCGCCCAATTCATGCGAGCATGATTGTGCGCACCGTTATGTATGCCGCACTTTCATTTTCGCCGTGCTGCGCACCTCGATTCCGCTGCGCTACATCTCGGTCGCGGGCTTGCGCCCTATGATTCCATATAAGAAAGCAGGCTGGAAAGCCAGCTTTCCACATGCTTTCTTATATGGAATCGCACGGCTTGAAGCTTACACGCAAAAAAAGCATAAACTGATCCTTTTCTTTATTATCTGCGGTGATGCAGATTTTAAAAGGATAGTTTATGCCTGCTTACCAGTAACACACTATCGCGTATTCATTTTCCTCCAACAGTATAAACGCAAAAACCCTGCACAGTCAACCCGAAATAGTGCACTAATTTGGGTCAAAAAAACTGTGCAGGTTTTCTAGTTCTTTTATAAACTTTTTGACTATTATTCCCTCTCAGCCAAGAATCTGGATCGCGGCATCGCCGTCTCCGCTGATGGAAAATCCTGTCTTCTCATAAAACTCTGCCATGAGGGAATAATACTGTTCCGGACCTGTATAACCTATGGGAGCCATATCATAACCGATCGGCGCCCGAATGAGAGTCACCTGTTTTTTCTCGAGCTGGTCAAGGATCTCGAGCATGCAGACTCTGCCATATCCTTTTCCGCGCAGATTGATATCCGTCACATAGAAGTCCTGGATATCTGCCTTGAACTTGCTCTCCAGAAAATATTCCAGATGGAAGACCGCCGCGCCGTTCTCAAACACGTCGACATTCCCACCCTTATAATGAAACTCCAGGATATGCGCGCTTTTATCAGACAGCGTCACTCCTCTGAAATACTCTTTTCTAATATATAATGTTACTGCCATAACCATCTCTTCCCAGGGAATCTATGCCGTCGGAGACGTTTCCTTTTTCTGAGGACGTACGACCTGGAGCTGCACATTCACGCCAAACGGATTGACTGCCACTCCCTTCGCATCCGGAACAAGGATCTCCGCGATCTTCGCAGCAGGAATCGCCAAGACCTTCATCTTCTTTCCTCTGCAGAACTTCTGGCATTCCAGCATATCCGTAAATACCGGCTGATAGATGCTTCCGTCTTTCTGCTTCAGTATCGGGATCTTGCCATCCTCCTCCACTGCAATAATATAAGTACCTTTATTATAATGAGCCAGCAGTTCTTCCTGCAGCGCCTTTACTTCCTCCGTCGGTTCCGCTCCTGCCATCCTGCGCATCTCCTGCATAAAGTAGAGCGCTGTCAGATGAAGCGCCGGATTCTCAACCAGCTTCTGCCCCTCCGGCAGATTCTCCGGTTTCTTCCTCGCCACGAGCTCTGAAAGCTGGATCCGGATCGCCATATCCGTGCCTTCATTGACCGCCAGGCAGTTTACCCCCATTGTAAACAGGTTGGTGTAAAATCCAAGAAGCTGCTTCTCCTCGATCTTCGCTACTGCGGTCTGATACCGTTCTTCTGCCAGCTTTTTCGCCTTTTCCTGTGCATCTTCCAGCCTGTAATACAGGAACACCTCGTCGTCATATGTCTCTTCATCACATACCACGAACGGCATCCTGGTCGCTCCGGACATGACCGCATATATTTCTCCCGGATTTCTCAATGCCTGAAGTGTTTCCTGCTTTGTGACCGTTGTATTCTTTTTCTCATCCATCTGTGTCGTTGTTCCTTTCTGTCAATTCAGTACCTGCATATCCTGTATTGTATCAGTCCGCGGCAGTTAAGTCAAATATTCATGATACTGCCCGCCAGCTCCAGGAGGTGAGGGATAAAGATAATACAGCCGATGATGACCGCCATGACCGCTGTAAACAGCACTGCTCCCGCCGCCGTATCCTTCGCGATCTTCGCCAGCGGCTTCTTCTCTTCCGTAACCAGATCCACAACGGCTTCCACCGCTGTATTCACCAGTTCAAGGGAAATCACCATCCCGAACAGAAGAAGACAGATGCACCACTCCATAGCTGTCAGTCCGAAAAATGTACCTGCAGCAGTCACAAGGATCACGGCCAGACAATGGATCCGCATATTGCGCTCCTTCCGGATCCCGGTCCATATTCCTTCAAAGGCATAGCCGAAGCTTTTGCCAAGAGGATTCTTTTTTCCTTTCTTCATTCGTCATTCTCCCGATTCCGTCAATTTTCTGCCTGACCCTATTATACTCCCCCGCACCTGCAAAGTCACCTTATTTTTCAGCGGATTTCAGCACCTCTTGCATGCAGGTAACTGTTCACACCTAACCGCCGCCCGCATGCAGACATGACACTGCAGTTTCCTATCCGCGAGTACGGTGTAAACAGCAACACATCTTTTTCACATACTCCGCCACATGGGGTACGCGCTCTCTGCCGTACTGCCCGCACAGTTTCACAATGGCGCTCCCTACGATGACTCCGTCTGAAGTCCGCCCGATCTCTTCCGCCTGCTCCGGCGTAGAGATACCGAAGCCCACCGCGCACGGTATGTCTGCCGTCTCTTTGACAAGCTTTACCATGGCTCCCGTGTCTGTCGTGATTGAGCTTCTCGTCCCGGTCACACCCAGCGAAGACACACAGTAGACGAATCCTGACGCCTTTCCCGCGATCATGCGGATCCGTTCATGGGAGGTCGGAGCGATCAGAGAGATCAGGTCAAGACCGTATCTGCGGCAGACACTGTCGAACTCTTCCTTCTCTTCATAGGGAACATCGGGAAGGATCAGTCCGTCCATTCCAATCTCTGCGGCTCTCTTCACAAAGTTCTCTGTTCCTCGCGAGAAGACTACGTTTGCATAGGTCATAAAGACAAGCGGTATCTGTGTTTTCCGGCGGATTCTCTCCACCATCTCAAAGATTTTATCCGTGGTCACTCCCCCGGAGAGCGCCCGGAGATTCGCCGCCTGTATGACAGGCCCCTCTGCCGTCGGGTCCGAGAACGGGATCCCCAGCTCGATCAGCGCCGCTCCCGCCTCCTCCATGGCGTATACCAGCTTCTCAGTTGTCTCAAGATCCGGATCCCCGCAGGTGATGAAGGGGATAAACGCCTTCTTTCCGTTAAATGCTTCCTGTATCCTACTCATAGATATCCTCCCCTCTGTATCTTGCAATGGCAGCGCAGTCCTTGTCGCCCCTGCCGGAAATATTGATCACCATGATCTGGTCTCTGTCCATCTGCGGCGCCAGCTTTCTCGCATAAGCGACCGCGTGGGCGCTCTCGATGGCGGGTATGATCCCTTCCGTCCTTGCAAGGTATTCGAAGGCGTCCACAGCCTCGTCGTCTGTCACCGCCACATACTCTGCCCTTCCTCTGTCATAGAGGTCCGCGTGCTCCGGTCCCACGCCCGGATAGTCCAGCCCGGCCGAGATCGAATACACCGGCGCGATCTGCCCGTACTCATCCTGACAGAAGTAAGACTTCATCCCATGGAAGATTCCCAGTTTTCCTGTGGCAATGGTCGCCGCAGTCTCCGCCGTATCGATCCCTCTTCCAGGGCCTGATCTTCCTCTTTCGTCTTTCCTCTCGGACGTGTCCCGGCAAGCGGGAAAGTAAACAGTCTGCCGCCTGCCATTTTCGCCAGCGTCTCAGGGGAAGCGCCTGCGGCCTCGATATCATCGCTGGAGAAATAGAACATATAGGGGGACGGATTCGTCGTCCGCAGTACCCGGTAAGTGTCAAACAAGCTGCCCTCCGCTTCCGCAGTCATGGGGTTGGAGAGCACGACCTGGAAAATGTCTCCCTCACGGATGTACTCCTTCGCACGCTCCACCATCGCCGCATACTCTTCTTTTTCTTTTGCGGGGCGGAACTCTTCCTTCAGGACAAGGGGACGGAAATCAGCTTTTGCCCGGCTGCGGATCAGACGTTCCATCTCATCCAGCTCCCGCTCTGCGCGGCGGCAGTTTTCTTCCAGGTCTCCCGTCAGGCTGACGCCTGCGATCAGGATCAGTTTCTGTCTGTAATTATCGAAAACGATCACTTTGTCAAAAAGCATCAGATCCACATCCCGAAATTCCTGTCCTTCTCCAGATGCCCGGATCAGCGCCTCCAGCGAGGGCTCTGCATATCTGATATAATCATATGCGAAATATCCCACCAGGCCGCCGGTAAACGGAGGCATTCCCTCCACAGCAGGGCTTCTGTAGTCTTCCAGTATCTTCCGGATCACCTCTCCCGGATGATCCACATGGAATGTCTTCCTTTTCTTCTCTTCTTCCTCTTTGCCCTCCGTGACAGTCAGCACCCCGCCGGTACACGTGATCTCCATGGAAGGTGCGTAGCCGAGGAAGGAATATCTTCCCCACTGCTGCCGGTCTTCCGCACTTTCCAGCAGGTAGCAGTGTCTGCTGGCTGCCCTTAAGCACCGCATCACTTCCACCGGAGTAAATGCATCCGCGTAAAGCTCCCGGCTGACAGGGACCCTTTTGTATCCCCCTGTCTCCGCATAGGATCTGATCAGTTTCAGTGTCTTTTCTTCCATAAGCGCCTCCTTCTGCTGTCTGCATCTGTCAGGAGGGCGCCCGCCCTATGGTGGAATCATCCCTGCCGGCCTTCGCAAGCCCGCTTGCACGGCCGTCAGCGCTGCTTCCTCCGCACTGTTGTTTTCGGCTTCCGTCCGATGTGCCAGCTCGATTCCGCGCTCCGCGCTTCTTCTCGCTGCGGGCGTCCGCCCTATGGTGGAATCATCCCTGCCGGCCTTCGCAAGCCCGCTTGCACGGCCGTCAGCGCTGCTTCCTCCGCACATCGGACTAAAAACAAAACGTCCCTGACAGAATTGGTTTGATTCTGTCAAGGACGGTAAATTTAAAAATATTTCCGCGGTGCCACCTTGATTCACGGGGAATCCCCGTGCGCTCTGCGAGATACTATCATATCTCCGGCAACTGACGTATGCCTGCACGTCGCAGAATACTCAGACAAAAGTGTCCTTTGACTGCGCCCTCCGCGGTCCATTTGGCAGACTGCATTTCCACCCGGCTCTCACCTGCCCGGACTCTCTGTGCGCGCATGACTGCTTTGATCTCCGCTTCAACGGTTTAAAGTGTTATTAATTTTTTCTGAATTTTATCACTTGTATCATTTAATATCAAGACTATTTGCACTATTTCCTTGAAAGCATATGTTTGATAAAAACATACATAACGATAATAAACGCCAGCATATAACCGAATGCGCCAAGCGCCGGTATACCCAGGACCTTCGGCGTCATATCTGTGGTGCAGATGATGCTGGAGCTGATCAGCAGAGCCATGACCCACAGCCCCATGACGATATTCCGCACAAGCCTCCTCAGGAGTCTCGCCAAGTCATCTGTCACCTGCAGGTCCAGGTTTACTTTTGCCTGGCCTTTCAAGTATCCGTGCATCATATCTGATATGAGGGACGGAATATCCAGCGCTTTCCGGAAAGATTTAACAATGCTTTTCCCGCTGCTCTTCAGCTCCTTCTTCAGGTCGATATTCTGGAAAAATTTTCCTGTCAGATGGGCTGTCGCGATCTCTACCATATTGAGGTCCGGCGCAATATCCGCCAAAACACCTTCCATGTGGGACAGACCTCTCGCCAGCATCGTCAGACCATGGGGCATCATGATCTTGTTGTCCTTCATCACGTCCATAAGGTCCGAGAGGACTTCCGCCACATTGATACTGCCCATGTTAGTACTGCCATACTTCATGAGAAGTGTGTCGATATCCTCATAAAGCTTTCTCTGGTCCGGGCGCTCTTTAAATTCTCCAAGCGCCATCACTGCCTCCTGGATCAAGCCCACGTCATTGAGCGCAACTCCCTGTACCGCCTTGCCGATCATCTCCCGGTCATGTTCCGTGAGACGTCCCATCATCCCCATATCAATCCAGATGATCTTGCCTTCTCTGATCTTCACATTTCCCGAATGGGGATCTGCATGGAAAAACCCGTCGTCCATCACCTGCTTAATATAGTTGTCCACCAGCTTGCTTCCGATCTCTCTTAAATCATATCCGTTCTCGAGGAGCGCCTCCTTATCGTCAATCCCGCAGCCGTCGATATACTCCATCACAAGCACGTGCACTGTCGTAAACTGCTGATACAGGATCGGCGTGCCGACGAAATTCACATCCTTATTCCTGCGCGCGAACTCCTCCATGTTCGATGCCTCAGTCAGGAAATTCATCTCGTCCCGTGTCACAGACCACATTTCGTCGAGAACAAGGTCCAAGTCTGCCATTCCCTTGATGCTGACCGGCGGAAGAAGCTTTACCGCTTTATGGAGCAGGTCGATATCCCTCGCCATCTTCTCATAGATGCCCCTGCGCTGCACCTTCACGACGACCTTCTCGCCAGTTCGCAGGACCGCGCGGTGTACCTGGGCAATTGAAGCTGAACCCTGGGGTTCTTCCTCGATCTCGGAAAAAACTCTCTTCCACGACCGGCCATAGGACTCCTCGATCACTTCGATCACTTCCTCAAAGGGCATGGGCGTCACATCAGAACGCAGCTTCATCAGCTCATCGCAGTACCTCTTCGGAAGCACGTCCGAGTGCATGGACATGATCTGTCCCAGCTTGATAAAGGTAGGTCCCAGATCTTCGATGATAAGCCTCAGCTTCTTCGGCGTAACACCTCTTGTGATATTATGCTTCCGCAGTACCGCAGTGATCTCTCTGAGCCTTGAGTTGTATTCGATCGGTTCTATCTTACTCATTCGTATCTGTATTCTCCCGGATGTCTTCCTTCTCCTCCGAAGCTTCCTCCTGTCCCTGCGTCTCCTTCTTACGGATCTGCTCCTTCAGCGCATCGAGCTGCCCGGGTGTCATTTGATCCAGAAGATCTCTGAGGTCTTCCGGAGAAGTCGGCTTCATGGATACATTGACTTTCTCTTTCACCGTCTTTTTAATATTGTGCTTCAGCTCTTCATTGAGAACCTTTCCCTGCTCAACGGTAAGTTCCCCTTTCTGTACCATTTCCTCCAGGATCTCTTTTGACTTCTCGGCTGTTACGGCAACAGCTCCGATCCCTGCCAGTAAAAGTTTCTTGATGTCGTCTCCCAATTTTTCCATATGTCTTCTCTCCTTCTGCTGTATCGCTTCCGCGGACAGCCTGCTATACTTGTGTCTGACCGCCGTTTCCGTACTTCTCTTTATACCGTTCAATGCATTCTTCAATCACCTGCACTGCTCCGAGCGCTCCTTCGAACTCATTCACTGCTGTCTTCTTACCCTCCAAATCCTTGTAGACACTGAAAAAGTGCCGGATCTCGTCAAAAATATGCTTCGGCAGCTCCGAGATATCCGTGTATGCCTCATATGTAGGATCAGCCCAGGGAATTGCAATCACTTTCTCATCCCCTGAACCACCGTCCGTCATCTTCATCACGCCGATCGGATAGCATCTCACCAGCGTCAGCGGCTCCAGTGGTTCGGAACACATGACAAGCACGTCCAGCGGATCACCATCGTCCCCCAGCGTCCGAGGGATAAATCCATAATTCATCGGATAATGGGTCGAAGTATAAAGCACTCTGTCCAGAATGATCATTCCCGTCTCTTTATCCAGCTCATACTTTTTTTTACTTCCCTTTGATATCTCGATCACTGAGATAAAATCTGTCGGGAATATCCTGTCTTCGCTGATATCATGCCATATGTTTCCCATTGCTCTGTCCTCCTTTGCCTTTTATAAACATTCTTTAAATACATTCTCTACTGCCGAACATGCTTCAGCCTCATCCTCTCCGGACACTTCCACTGTGATCTCATCGCCAAAGCGGATTCCCAGCGACATAAGCTGCATCAGTTTTTTTGCGTCTGCACTGCATCCTCCCGCCTTCAGGGTAATCTCCGAAGTAAATTTCTGTGCCTCTTTCACGACCATTCCTGCGGGCCTTGCGTGAATGCCCGCTTTATCAGTGATAACATAAGTAAATGATGTCATAATGTTATCTCCTTTCCTGTTTTTTCCGGTTTCAGACCGTTTTTACTCTTGCTTTTAATTTTACAACCTGTATGTGATTACGTCCAGTATTCTTTCTAGATTTCTGTCAGGCAGCAGCCGGAAAAATTCCCGTTCCCATAAAAAATCAACAGTTGCAGAAGACCGGACACGGGAGCTGTGATGCCTCTCCCATATCCGGTCTTCCTTGTTCACTATTCAGTTTTCCGGTTCTTAAAGTGAAATACTCTCTGATGTGTCCCATTCCCGATCACATTATCAAGTACGTCATCTATATCTCTGCCGCCGGTTTCACGAACTGCGCACTGCTGAACAGCCTCATTGAGCTGCAGCATCCTTTCATCCAGATCTTCCACCATCTTCGCGCACTCCCGCAGGTCTCGGCTGATATAGTCCGGAGCGTTCCCCTCGAACTTATAGTAGATCTTATGCTCCAGGCTGGCCCAGAAGTCCATCGCGATCGTACGGATCTGGATCTCAACCTTGGTGTCGACCACACTGTCCGACAGAAAAATCGGCACGGAAACGAGCATGTGATAGCTCTTGTAACCGCTCTCTTTCGGATTCTTGATATAGTCCTTGATGGAAAGTACCTTGAGGTCGCTCTGGTTTCCTATCATCTCAGCCAACCGGTAGATATCTGACGTAAAAGAACAGATGATACGTACCCCCGCTATGTCATTCACATATTTCACCATATTCTCTATCGAAGTCTCGTAGCCATAGCGCCTCAGCTTTTTTACGATGCTGTCTGACTCTTTGATCCTGGTCTTGATATGCTCGATCGGGTTATACTGATGTACGTGCTTAAATTCATCATTGAGGATTTCCAGTTTTGTGTTAATCTCTTTCAAAGCTGCATTGTAAAGGAATATGACCGTCTTCCAGGTATCTACATCATCGTAATTCCTCAAAGCAGCCTCTACCTGCTGTTCGCCATTCATCATGGACATCCCCCATTGGTTGCTGTTATACAATTAAGTATACCATGTTTTAGGTCCGCTGTCACAGAGTTCGCTCTTTTTTAATTTTCTTTTTAGATATCCTGACCACTGCTTGTCAGCGTTGCCCAGTCCCCGATCCTGCGGAATCCGAGCGTTACATATAGATTATCCGCTTCGCCCCTGAGGCTGAACAGGCAGGGCGTCTTCCCTCTCTCGAGGATCTCTCTGCACAGAGTGCTCACGATCTGTCCTGCCAGATGCTGGTCCCGATATTCCGGCGCAGTCGCGATCCCCCCGATCATGACCGTGTCCGCACTCTCTCCAGCAATGCCGCCGTGGGCGGCGATCCTGCCATCTCTCCGGATCACATAATGTGTTCCGCCCGCTTTCTCGATCTGATCCGCGATCATTTTCTCAGACGTATACATATCTTTCAGCTCAGGTATCGTCCGAAGAAACTGATAGATTTCCTGTGCGTCTTCGACTCCGGCTCTCTCCGGGTACTCCCGTATCTGCTCCAATCCCGCGCTGCCATCCAGGACATAAAACCCTCTGGTCTCCATCTCATAATCTGAGAGGAGCCACTGCGCCACTCTCACACTCTCCGGTCTTCCCATGATCACATCCGGAAGAAACATTCCGAACAGCTGTTCAAGAAAATCCACGTTTACTCTGTTGTTCCTGCAGTAGATCAGCAGATTCCGGTAATAGCAGAGATAGACTCCGATGCACTCCCCGTTTTCCACCTCGGCAAATACTGTCTGAAATTCTTCTTCAAACCCGAAGTCCTCTATATCTGCGAGCAGGAATGTATTGTATACTGCCTCCTCTTTCAGGCAGGAGAACAGCATCTCTCTGTCCTTTTCTGTACATTGTATCATCATAGGCCTCTGTCCGTTCCTTTCTTCCGCAGCATTGTCTGTTTCTGACGCTTTATTTTCGCAGATCATGCGCGGCGCTTTTCTGCCATAAAGTATAATTATTCTGCAGATTCGTGTCAAGGCGGGGCAAACTATTACATTTTCCGGTCCCGCACTGTATTTTTTTCGATGATTGTGATAGAATATCCATACTCCGACGAGATATTTTCAGAAAGGACTGATGCTGAATGTTCCGTTTATGGGGAAAAGAGTTCAAAGACAACCGGATGCTGCGGGATACCGTCATCTGCGATGAGACCGACGACACCCGCACACATAAAATCTTTCACGCGCTGGATGCAGTCTGCTATGAATTTGACCTGAGCAAGCCCATCTGGCTCGACAGCACTATCAACGATTTCAAGAAACACGCCAAAGCAAGATTCTATCAGGACAATTTCGTGGATTCCATCGATTTTGACTATCTTGAGATCCAGATCATCGAAGAGTAGACGAAACGGGGAAAGCCGGCTGCTGATGCCGCCGGCTTTCCCCTTCGCATTTTCTCAGTTTTCTTCATTTCATTGCGCACTATGAAGAACGCAGATCTTCTGTCACTCATTTCTGATCGCCGCCAGGGGACTCAGCTTCATAGCCCGCACCGCCGGGAAATACCCTGCCGCCATCCCGACAAGCACAGCGAATCCGAGAGATGCCAGGATCAGCCATATCGGGATGAAGGAAAGGCTTCCGCTAACTCCCACGCTCTGCCCGGAGAGCGCCAGATTGATCACGCCGGACAGGATAAGACTCAGGATATTCCCCGCCGCGCCTCCCACGAATCCGATAAATGCCGCCTCCAGCAGGAACATCTGCCGGATATTCTTAAGGCTGCATCCGATGACCTTCATCACACCGATCTCCTTCGTCCTCTCATAAATGGACATCATCATCGTGTTGGCGATCCCGATCGCCGCTACAAGGAGCGAGACTGCCCCGATGCCTCCAAGCACAGCCTGGACCATCGCGAACTGGCTCTTCATGCTGTTAATGTAATCGATATTGGTCGACACATCATATCCCATACTCCTGATCACTGTAGACAGCTCTTCCACATGATCAATATCATCTGCCCGAACACTTGCAGACGAGTACACAAACTGCTTATACGGCTTCCCGCTCTTTGTCGTCGGCTGGCCCGGAATAGCTCTCCCACGAAATTCCTTCTGAAGATAATTCCTGAGGATATCAATATCGCAGAACACAGAATAAGAATTATTGTTGTACTCTTCCTCGCTTCCCGCAACTATTCCGCTGGCGTGGACTACGTACTTCTTCGGCGCTCTTGTCGGACCTGCAGAACCGCCTTCTCCCCCTTCTCCTTCGGATACTCCCATCGATGAACTGCTCTGGCTCGCATAATATCCGTCCTGGTCAAGGATCAGGAAGATCTTGTCATTCGCCAGATCGATATCAGGCGCCTCGCCTGTATCCCAATATCCTCGCCCGGTCTTTTCCTCATAGAAATTCGTGATGACCATATTGCCGAACACAAACTCCAGTTCCGTGCTGTCCGGATCCGGAAGCCTGCCTCCCGGGAGGAGCTCTATATTTCGCGTTTCCAGCTCCTCCGGCGTCATTCCGTAGATATCCAGGTATCCGATATATTTCCCCTTGAGCGCCAAGGCGCTGATGTTGAGCACCGGATTCGCGCTTTTTACATGCTCCAGCGATCTGAGCTGTTCGATCACCTCATCTGTGATATATTTATTTTCCTGCTCCTCAGCACCTCCGCCGTTCGATCCATAAACCACGGAGGATGCACCGTCCCCCATCTTTCCCGTCACTGTAAGGCTCGTTGTCCCGCCGTTCTGTTCCACCTCTTCGTACATGGACTGCTGCAGTCCGAGACCCAGGGAAATCATGACTACGATAGATGCGGTCCCGATCACGACTCCGAGCACGGTCAGAAATGTCCTCAGCTTCCTTCTCCTAAGGCTGCTGATGCTCATCCTCAGTAAGTCGCTCCACCTCATCCATCAATTCCTCCTCTTCCGCCGCAAGTTTTTTCTTCTTTCTGTTTTTGATCAGGACTGCCGCCAGTATGATCCCGATCACGATCACAGCGGCGGCGGCCAGCAGTATGCCGGACACGGGAGAACCGGGCTCTTCCTCAGTCATGTCGCTCATCCCCATGTCCATGATCTCTTCCACAGCGTTCACGGTCATGGTAAACTCCTGCTCCACGGTCGAGACATTTCCCGCATCATCCTCATAAGTCAGGACAAGCTTGCAGTTGGACTCTTCATAGGACTCTTCGACCGCCGTCACGATCCCGTCGATCGTCCCTGTCGAGCCGGAATCCAGATTTCCGATAAACTGCTCCTGTCCTTCAATGGCGTCTCCCTCAAACCGCACCTTTACATTGTACATTTTGACACGCCCCAGATTATACAGGCTGCAGGTTATGTTCGACTCTTCGCCGACCGCTACTGTATCCGGCGATGCCTGTATCTGGCTGAACTCAAACCTGGCCTCCTGCTTCACCGGGATTGCAAGACTTGAGCTGCCTTCATACTGCACGGCATTCCCGTCCTCATATTTCATGCCCAGCGAAATACTGTACGGCTTCTGCACAAGATCTGCACGCGCATTTAATTCAATCGAAATATCTTTTGTCCCGCCTGCTGCAATATTCTCCAGGTAAACGGTGCTGGATCCGGATACCGGAAGAAATGCAGGCGCTTCCGCCGCCGCGTCTGTTCCTGCCGCCGGCGCCTGGAAGTCAAAGAGCATGTTGGAGACTGCCGTCCGCTTCGATGTATTCTTAAGGTGGACGACCAGCTTGAAATTCGTTCCCGCCTTTACATCTCCCGGCTCTGTATCGAATCCCGTCACGATCACTCTCGGGACTGATCCGTCGCCGGAGCTTCCCGAGCCGCCTCCTGCTTCCATAGGGTCACTGTTGTAGACAGCGCCTCCGCCAAGGTCTCCGTCCGAATAATTTCCCGCACCGTTTCCGCCATTCCCCGGCGTATCTGTCTGCGGCGGCTGCGGATCCGCCGTCTGCCCGCCATTGTCACCGCTGTCGGAAGGCTTCTCCTTCGCCACAGTCTTGACAAACACATACTTGTCTGTACAGCCTTGATTCTCTCCGTCGTCATATGTAAGTCTGAATACGAGCTTGTAGGACTTGCCCGTCACGTCTTCTCTCACCTTCAGCTTGTCGTCGCCGCTGCCCCACGCTGCTTCCGCGTCTTTCCCAGCCTTTATGGTCCCGAGCTCCTGCTCATAGTTGAGCTTCTCCATGTCGAACGGCCAGTCATCTGTATTCTCCACGACCGGGGCGATCGACACGTTCTGAGCATCCAGATTCCCCTTATTCGCCACCTTTATCTTGAGCTCAGCAGTCTCACCCGCCTTGAATACCGGGGTCTCCTGGCCATCTCCGACACTCAGGCGGATCTGGCTGAGCACCTTCGCTGCCTGCCTACCTGCGCTCCCGTCCTCTGCTCTTACTCCCAATGGCAGAATCAGCGTGATCGCCATAACGGCGCAGAGCAGCGCAGCTCCCGCTCTCTTAAATCGTTTCATGTGTTTTACCTCCCTCATGATTTTTCACTTCGATCTTCACGATCTTCCCGTCAATGATATGGAAGATCCGGTCCGCATACTCCGCAAGATGGTCGTCATGCGTCACCATCACGAGCGTGCGGTTCTGTTCCCTTACTACCTTCTGCATAAGCTCCATCACATCCTCTGAAGTATGCGAGTCAAGATTACCTGTCGGCTCATCCGCAAAGATGATCTTCGGATCAGAGACAAGCGCCCTCGCAACTCCGACTCTCTGCTGCTGGCCTCCCGACATCTGGTTCGGCAGATGCTTCTTATGTTTTCCCAAATGTACCAGATCGAGCATCCGGTCCGCCTTCTGCATCCTCGTCTTTCTCGCCTCTCCCCGGAACGTGAGCGGCAGAGCCACATTTTCCAGTGCATTCATCGTTTTGATCAGATGGAATGACTGAAAGATAAACCCTACATTCTCCCTCCGGAACTTGACCAGCTCATCCTCCTTGAGCGCTTCTATGTGCCGGCCGCTTATGACGACTTCGCCTCTTGTGGGCTTCTCAAGCCCTGCCAGCATATTCAGCAGAGTGGATTTTCCCGATCCTGATGTCCCGACGATCGCGCAGAACTCTCCTTCGCAGACCTCAAAGCTCACACCGTCCAGGGCACGGACCACAGAATCACCGACATGATACAGCTTATACAGGTTTTTAACACTGATTACCGGTTTCACAGTTTCCTCCTTTTCCTTGCGCCCCCTCGATACCGTCTTTTCGGAAGACACAGTTTTGTAATTTCATGTTAAGGGAAGAATTGGAATTTTTTATTAGATAATTTCTGAATAGTTTCTTAAGATTTGCATGGCGGAACCTGCCCACATATCAAGAAAGCCGGAAACGCTGTTTTTTCAACGTTTCCGGCTTATTCTAAGCAGATGACGGGAATCGAACCCGCCTCGCCAGCTTGGGAAGCTGGAGTTCTACCGATGAACTACATCTGCATCCTGCATGATATGAATTATACTGCGATTCAATTCAAAATGCAAGATTTTTTCTTATCAAAATTGCGACAAAAAATACTGTTCAGCCATACAGCCCAAATCTTCTGATTTTTGTCCGGCGGCAGGATGCGCTCATCTCAGCCGGCGCAGCCTGTCTTTTCCGCACTTCAGTCGATCTGCCAGTCGATCGGCTCGACTCCGTTTGCCTTCAGGAAATCATTTGTCTGGCTGAACGGCCTGCTCCCAAAAAACCCGCGGAATGCGGACAGCGGACTGGGGTGGGGCGCTGTGAGGATCAGATGCTTCGGATTGTTCAGCATCGCCTTTTTCCGCTGCGCCGGAGCTCCCCACAGGATGAAGACGATCGGCCGGTCCTGACCGTTGAGCACTGTGATCGCCGCATCTGTAAATTCTTCCCAGCCGATCCCCCTGTGGGAGTTCGCCTGATGTGCCCGCACGGTCAGCACCGTGTTCAGCATGAGCACGCCCTGCTCCGCCCATTTCGTGAGACAGCCGTGATCCGGGATCGTACAGCCTAAGTCATCGTGGAGCTCCTGGTAGATGTTCACAAGAGACGGAGGGATCTCCACTCCTTTCTGTACGGAAAAGCAGAGTCCGTGCGCCTGACCGTTGTTGTGATAGGGATCCTGCCCCAGGATCACGACCTTCACATCCTTCAGCGGAGTCAGATGAAATGCATTGAAAATATCACTCGCAGGCGGAAATATCAGTCTTGTCCTGTATTCGTGGTTCACTGTCTCAAACAGTTTTTTATAATAGGGCTTTGAGAACTCTCCCTTTAGTGCTTCATACCAGTCACCGTTTAAACCAGCCATGTCATTCTCCTTATCATATGTTATCTGATCTGTAAAGATTATCATATTCTGCACCGCTCCCGGGGATCTGCGCGCAGAATATGTCTCAGAGCCTTACCGGCACTCCTTCGCACCGGAGATACTCCTTTACTTCCCGAATCTCCAGCTCCTTGTAGTGGAACAGAGATGCCGCAAGCGCCGCATCCGCCATACCGTCTGTCAGCGCCTCCTTGAAGTGCTCGAGACTCCCGGCGCCTCCGGATGCGATGACCGGGATCGAGACGCTTTCTGCGATCGCGCGGGTCAGCTCCAGATCGTATCCCACCTTCGTTCCGTCGCAGTCCATGCTCGTGAGGAGGATCTCCCCTGCGCCGAGGCTCTCCACCTTCTTCGCCCACTCGACTGCATCGATCCCCACATCGATCCGTCCGCCGTTTTTATAGATATTCCAGCCTGAGCCATCCTCTCTCTTCTTCGCATCGATCGCCACGACGACGCACTGGCTGCCGAACTTGTCCGCTGCTTCCCGCACCAGCTCCGGCGTATTGATGGCTGAGGAATTGACAGAGATCTTGTCTGCCCCTTCTCTTAGGATAGCGCGGAAATCATCCACCGTGCGGATCCCGCCTCCCACTGTAAAGGGGATAAACACACACTCCGCCACCTTTCTCACCATATCCACGACCGTCGCCCGGTTGTCCGAGGAAGCAGTGATATCCAGGAAGACCAGCTCGTCCGCCCCGGCTTTGTCATACGCTTTTGCGATCTCCACGGGATCTCCCGCATCTTTCAGATCGACGAAATTCACACCTTTGACCACCCTCCCGGCATTCACGTCCAGGCAGGGAATGATTCTCTTCGTAAACATAACAGCAATCCTCCTGTTCCTAAGCCTGCAGCTCCACAAAATTTCTCAGTATCTGAATGCCCACATCGCTGCTCTTCTCCGGGTGGAACTGGCAGGCGAACACATTGTCCTTCTCGACCGACGCATGGATATGCGTGCTGTATTCCGTGGACGCCTTCACGATGCTCTCATCCGCCGCCTTCAGATAATATGAATGGACGAAATAGACATAGGCTCCTTCGCTGATCCCGCGGAACAGCCGTCCGTCATTCTCCAGATGCAGAGAGTTCCATCCCATATGGGGGATCTTCAGCCCTTCGCTGTCAGGGATCCGCAGGATCTCACCTTTGAGGATCCCAAGTCCCTCCACTCCCGGCGCCTCGCCGCTTCTTTCAAACAAAAGCTGCAGTCCGAGGCAGATCCCGAGAAACGGCGTTCCCCTTCCTGTCACTTCCCGGATCACCTGGTCAAGTCCCGTTTTCCTGAGGTTGGCCATCGCATCGCCGAACGCTCCCACGCCAGGGAGTATGACCTTATCCGCTTTCAATATCTCTTCCCTGCCGCCTGTTATGACAACCTCCTGGTCCAGCAGGAGCAGCGCCTTTTCTACACTCTTGATATTTCCGGCATCATAATCGATAATCGCTATCATGTTTTCACCTCGCATTTTCTCTATATAGTATCACAGCCGGTCCGGATAATCCAGACCGGCTGTGCTTTTTCTATTTTTTCTTCTTTCTCTTGACGCCTGTCCTGACCACAGAGACCGGTGTATCATCTACCGCGTCAAGATTGTTGATGTATTTTTTCGTTTCACGCACTATGACCGGAGACAATAACAGTACTGCTATAAGGTTCGGTATCGCCATCAAAGCATTCAGGATATCTGCAATAAGCCATACAAGATCCAGCGCAAGTACCGGCGCGATCAGGGCAACTGCTGTGTATAGTATCCTGTAAGGGATCAGCCCCTTCTTCCCTGCGAAATACTCAACACATCTCTCTCCGTAATAAGCCCATCCCAGGATCGTAGAATATGCAAACGTTATGATGCCGACAACCAGAATAAACGGTCCGAAATACGGGATCTGGGAAAATGCTGCCGAAGTAAGTGCTCCGCCGTCTGCAAGCTGGTCCATATTGATCGAAGGATTTTTCATGATCGTCGATACGAGTACCAGTCCTGTCATAAGACATACTACAACGGTATCCCAGAATGTACCTGTCGAGGATACGAGCGCCTGACGGACCGGATTTTTCGTCTTGGCCGCTGCTGCCGCGATCGGTGCAGATCCCATGCCGGACTCATTTGAAAAAAGTCCTCTTGCGACTCCATACTGGATCGCATACCGGATGCCGCTTCCGACAAGCCCTCCGGCCGCCGCGCCTTCTGTAAATGCCAGCCTGCAGATCGTCTGTATCGCAGGTATAATATAGTCATAATTTATCGCCAGAATGATCAGACATCCAAGTACATAGAAAATTGCCATAAACGGCACAAGCTTCTCGCAGACACTTGCTATCGTCTTGATCCCTCCAAAGATGACAAACGCGGTCAGCGCTGCGACAATAATGCCCACGATCCACGGTTCGATCCCCAGGTTCGCATCGCATACCTCAGCGATGGCGTTTACCTGTGTGGCACAGCCGATCCCGAAAGAGGCAAATCCTGCAAAAACTGCAAAGATCATGCCCAGCCATTTCATGTTAAGTCCCCGCTCCAGGGCATACATCGCGCCGCCCTGCATACGGCCGTCTTCCGTCTTCACACGGTATTTTACAGCGATCAGAGACTCCGCGTACTTTGTCGCGATCCCGAACACCCCGGTCAGCCAGCACCAGAGCACGGCTCCCGGTCCTCCGAGGGCGATCGCGGTCCCGACACCGATGATATTGCCGGTTCCGATCGTGGACGCCAGCGCGGTCGTCAGCGCGCCGAACTGGCTGACTTCTCCATCCGCCCCATCTTCCTTGGCAACCGAAAGCGGGATTCCTTTTGTGATCGTCTTTCTCTGGATGAACCCTGTCCGTACCGTCAGGAACAGATGTGTTCCCAGCAGGAGCAGTATCATCCCCCAGCCCCACACGACATTGTCGACAGACTGGACAAAACCGTAGATTTTGTCATACATTGGATCATTCCTCCTCTTCTCATCCTACACTCATGTCTTAAACAGAAAGGCATACGGATACCACTGTCTCCAGCCGGCATGCCGTATGCCCCAATATTTAATACAACGCTAATATTTTACCTCATTTCTCCTCTTATGTAAAGAAAAATATTTTGACAAATCACTGCAATGAAGTGATAAATTAGTACAAGCCTTTCCCAGCAGATTTCCCATACAAAGGAAAGGCAGCCAGGGCTGTCCCTGTCTGCCTTTCTTTTTTTCATCAGGCCCTCACCTGAGGATTCTTAGTTTTCTTCTTTTCTCTTCTTAATGATCACGACTGCTCCTGCCGCAAGTACAGCTGCTGCCGCAAACGGAAGTACATTCGCCGTATCGCCTGTCTTTGCAGCGGAACTGTTGGAAGACGATGTCTTTCCTGAGGATGAAGAATTATTGTTCTTATCCGTAGAACCGCCGGTCTGATCCTGGCTTCCATCTCCAGTGCCGCCCTGCTGGCCGTCTCCGCCAGTGGATACCGGAGTCAGTTTTGCGATCGCATCCTCAAGCGCTGCTGCAGATGCATCTACCTCTTCCTGAGCTGCCTCCTCATTCGCGAATACATCCTTTGCTGCTGCAAGGGCGCTGCGCATTGCCGCGAAGCTCTCCGCCTCGTAATCAGCCTCATTGAGTCCCTCTGCCTGGCTGATCAGATCTTCGAGAAGACCTTTGTCCGGCTTCAGTCTCAGATTTGCCATGGCATCCATCAGATTTCTCCATGCTGTGTCCACGTCATCCTGCATTGCATTTCCGTCTGCATAGACTTCTTTTGCATCTGCAAGAGCAGTTGTAAACGCATCTTTTCCTGCATCCAGATAGGCATCCAGGTTGTTGTTCATCTCATCAGCCAATGCGATTACTTTTTCAAGATCAGTCTTATCGCCTTTCTTAAATTCCAGATACTGCATCGCCTTGACCAGGCTGCTCCATGCTGTGTCCACATCGCTCTGTGTCACTGTGGTGTCGCCTTCCTGAACTCTTGCAAGTACATCCTTAGCAGCCTGCAGTGCGTTCTCGAAGTTTTCTTTCACCGCATCCACAACGCCGTCTGTGCTCGCGCCTTCCGCAAGCCCGATCACATACTCAAGGACTGCTGTGGAGATCTCTTCTCCCGGTTCCTCAGGCTCTTTGTTATTCTCGATCTTGAGGTTATCCAGGATAATGTCAGCCGCCCCCATCTTCCACGGTTTTGATCCTGCGCTGCCCTCCGTGACGGATACATCCTCATTCGAATAAATTCCGATCCACCACTCATCTGAATCCGGAGTAAATGTGTAGGTATATGTACCGACCGGATCTGCAGCAGCCTTCAGGTTTTCATAATACTTGATAGAAGGATCATTTTTGCCGTTTGCCTTGATGTGCTCGCCTTCACCTACAACAAACGCATAGGTGTCGTCCATGCCCTGCTCATACTGGAAGGTTACTGTGTACTCCACACCTTCCTCAAATCTGTATGTCTGCGGGATCGTCTGGTATACAAGTCCGCCCAGTGATGTCAGCTGGTGGGCCTTCACGGACCACTCGCCGTCGATGACATCGTCGACGATCCTGTCATTCCATCCGATCTGTGTATACGGTTCATTCTTTTCAGACAGATGAACCTTCACGTCTGTCGGGCGTCCCTGGTGGTCGCCGACTACGAACGGGTACAGGCCCTGGATATTGTGCTCGAAATCCTGCTCGAACACGTTCTCATCCGTCCACTTGTCCACCTCGGACTCATCAACCTCTGCCACGCGCAGCTCATCGAACTGAACTGTTCCCGCGCCAGCCTCCACGCGCAGTGTCAGGACTGCATCCGTGCTGTCCTCCGGAACCGTAAAGATGACCGGCATGTTCTGCATGTAGCTGCTTGTTCCCTCTGTGTTGTGCGCATTAACGCCTATGTAGGTCTTGACAACAGAACGCGCCGCGTAGTTGGATTCTGTTCCATCCTCCGTTGTCACCTCGATATACGCTTTCCTGTCGCTCTGATTGTCCACTGCGGTATAAGCCATATAGGTCTTTCCGCTCTCCAGTCCCGTGATGTCCTGTGATACGCTTACCTCCTCGGCATTGTCAGACACCTGAAGGACCGGGTTGCTGTTGTCGTCTTTCTTCACGATCTGTGCGGAACCGTCATCGTTTCCTTTCACATCCCACGCATCGAATGTCTGGCTTGTGAAGTTCGGGTCAACAAGACCTGTTCCTTCGCCCCAGTTCATCTCTTCAAACGTGCGCTCTGCTTTTTCGCCCTTGTAGACAACATACGGAACTTCTGCTTCTGCACTGAGCGTGATGCTGCCGTCCACGACTTCGATCTCCTGTTCCTCTGTCCTGCCTGTGTCTGTCAGTTTGTAGACCTTGACAGTTGCCGCATCGCTCCACTCAGCCGGAAGCTCCCATGTAGTCTCGCCGCCGCTCCTGTTCCAGTGATACAGCTTCTGATCATCATCGGCCAGAGCCTCGCCATCTGCATCCCAGAACCACGGGATGAGGTATTTCTCTGTTGAGGTGTTCGTCCAGCTGCCGTTCATGTTGACTTCGCCAGTAAGGATCATCTTTCCATTATAGTAGATCTCTCTTCCGCCGCTCTCTGTACGGAACACCTCTACCTCGTCCGAGCCGTCCTCGCTCTCCAGGCGGATGTACTTCTCTGTATTTCCGTCCTCAACGCTCTTCGTTTCATCGTTCTCCCATTCCATTACCAGATAGTGCTGGAGGAATTTTGTCGGAACATTGTCGTTAAAAGTTACAGTAACAAATGTGTCAAAATCTTTTGCTCTCTGCCAGCCTTCAAAGCTTACGGAGTTCTCTCCCCCGAGCAGAGGATATACCATTGTTCCGCCGTATGCAGGATAATTTGCCTGCCAGGAATCCTTCTGGTGATTGCGGATAAATCTCATGATATCGCTGTTAATTCCCTTGCTGCCGGATCCGCCGTAATCGACGTCTACCGCCCAGTGGTTCCATGTCGAATCATCCTCGTTCGCATAGCCCCACTCATTCGCGCAGCGCCAGCCTCTCTCGATGAACTGCTGTGAGATCTTATTCGTCTGCCATGTATCTGCCGACCATACATCAAGATAGATGAAATCAAGATTATCTTCATCTGTCAGCTGCTCTCTCAGAGAATCCAGCCGCTGTGCACGCAGTCCTGACGTCAGATCGTACATGGTGTTCATGCTGTAGCTTTCGTCCACCCAGTTCCATCCGAAGGATCCGATCCGCATAAGGTCTTCACTGAATGCATCCGCCTCAGGATATCCTTCGCTTGCATTGATGTGGATACCGATCTGCGTTCCGTACTCGTGAGCGATCTTGAGGAGTTCATTTAAGTCCTCCGCTCCGCCGATACGGGTTCCGATATCGCCGTAATCCGGATGCGCTGAGTCGTGTCCTTCACTGGCGTATCCTTTGAGCAGCACCTGCTGTCCAAGGCCGTCTGTCGCGAGGTCCACCCTCTTGATCCCGTCCACTGTCTCCAGGAACGGATGCGCTGCCTGGCTCGCAAAGTTTTCCACGATACGGATCGTTACCATATCTTTTACATCTTCCCAACCTTCCGGATTGTGCATGATCTCGCGGTATGCGATCGCGCCGTCCTGCCAGTCGACTTCGCCGTTGTCATTTGCATCTCTTGTGATGATCACGCTCATAGAAGGCAGATCACTCTTGACACCTTCGTTTTCAAGCGTCCACACAGAGCTGCGCAGTCCGAGATAAGTAAACGCGTTTCCTTCTCCATCCATTGCGACTCCCGGAGACGCCGTCACTCTTAAGTCATTATTCTTCTCAGAGTTGCTGTACAGGCCTGCGCTGAACGTATCATTGGAAACGAATGCGTACATGCCTTCATACTCTCTGTACGCGCTTGAGGTCTGGGTAAAGCTGCGGTCGATATCTACAAAGTAGTCGCCCTTCTGAGTCGTGCTTCCGCTCATCTGCGCGTATGCAAGCTGAGCGCCGCTGTCCTGGTTCGTGACCGATGCCAGGAGCAGTCCCGGGATCTCAAGTGTGGAAAATGTTCCCGATGTCGTGTCGATGCTGTTCACATCGAATCTTACAATATTGTCTTCCACCTTCAGCGTCGCCGTGATGACAGCCTCAACTCCGCCGCCGCTCACAGGGATCGTATAGACCGCGCTGTCCGCGGATACGTCGCACTGTACCTGCTCTGTATCGACAGTCACCTGTGTGCCGTTGACCTTCAGCGTATTGATGCCGCGCGCCTGCGCCCACATCGTGTCGTCGTTGTCCTTGAATGTGTATTTCTGCACTCTCGGGAACTGCTTGTCGATCACAACGTCCATCACGTCTGATGAGATCGTTGCCGGATCGATGCCGATCTCGTCCTCGCCCGCATCTACGTCATAGACGTCCACTGTATAATCGTGCACCTGCACATGTCCCTGGCGCATCAGGAAACCTGCCGTACCTGCCGGAAGACTATTGAGGTTGTCCTCCAGTGTTCCCTTGCTGCCCGGAGTTGTATACCATCCGTCGGAGATCACCTGATCGTCCACAGTCACTACCACATCCGTGCCGTCAAACTGCAGCGTCACATGAGTCGTCTCCCCCACTGCCGGAGCGGGGATCTTATCCCCTGTCGTCTTGTAGCATCCGACTCCGTTCACTCTTGTCTGCCAGTACCATCCCTGCGTAGAATCATATCCGACCCATGCGCAGTTGTTGATGTCTGTCCAGCGGTATATGATCGCGAAATTGGAGCTGCTGCCATTTGCAGTTCCGAGATCTGTGAAATATGTATCGATCTTGCCGGTCCTGAACGGCTCTGAGCTGTATGCCGGGTCACTCGTATTCCTTGTAACGACCGGTGCATTCGGTACTGACTGATTGCTGTCCACCTGAATTTCATAATAGTTCTTCGAATCCCTCTCGACTACGCTTACTGTCGAGTTCTGATCGAACGGCACCCATGTGTCGCTCTCCCAGTCATATTCGCCGTTGAAGGTATCGGAATTGACTGTATCCGTCATCTCGATATCTTTGACATACGCACCCGCCGTACTGCCGTATTTTCCGATCATGAGACCAGTATATCCGGCATGGATCTCACTGCCTCCGGCAGTCGCCACGGTACTCTCATTCGTAAATACCTGAGTCCTCTCACCCTTATAGGTGATCCACGCATTGATCACGCCTTCTTCAAACTGAACCTCTGCCGTGATCTCTTCCCCGGGTTCTGCCATTGTCTTAACGCCGCTGCTCAAGAGCTTCCGGCTGACATTTCCCGCTTTTCTCTGGAGATACCAGCCCTGGCTCGGGTCATAGGCAAAATACAGGCAGTCTCCCTGCTCCGTACAGCGGAACAGAAGTCCCATCCTGCTGATATCCGAAGTCGTCATCGGAGAGAGTGTTGCCTTGATCGAACCGTTCCTGATCTTGTCCGCCGCCTGGGTACTGTAGATCAGCGCACGGTTGCTCATGGCATTTCCCGCGCTGGAAGTGGCCTGGAAGTCCAGCCAGTTTGTCCCCTCGCTGATGATCTCGCCCTTGGTCAGCCCTTCGCTGCCGTTTACGACGCGCCACTCATAGTTGATCCATGCCGGATGTGCGGCATTCACCACGTCGTCATAGCTGGAGCTCTGCGCTTCTGCCGCCAGCGGATCAGCTTCACCTGCAGCAAATGAAGTCATGTTCGGTGTAATGACCATGGCTGCTGCAAGCGCTGCTGCGAGCATTGACTTCATCAGCTTCACACATTTTCTTTTCATTCACTTTCCTCCATTTCTATTTTTTAACACATTTGTTAAAAATAATTTAACTGTTTTATCACTTTTTGTCCATATTTTCTTCATCTTTTCTTCGAATGTGCAAATTTTATGAACAAATGTGCCAATACCGCTTTGTCTGATAGAGGAGAAAGTTTTTTATAAACAGAAATCCCGGACAGAGCTCTCAAATTCCGTCCGGGATCACACTATGCCTGCATCACGCTGACATCTGTAACTTCCATATTATTTTTTGCATCCAGTTCAAACCAAAATTCTACGCCGTTGTCAAAATTATTGACTCCGTATTTTTGATGGAACGATTCCATGATCGCCTTGACGATCGAAAGACCGATTCCGTTGCCGCCATACTCTCTTGTATGGGCCTTGTCCACCTTGTAGAACTTATCCCACAGTTTCGGCACGTCTTCCTCCGGGATCGGCTTGCCGCTGTTGAACACGGTCACCCTTGCTTTGCCGTCCTTCTTGATCACGCGGACCTCGATCCGTTTTTCATTCTCCACATGGTGGATCGCATTCGTCAGGTAATTCCTCACCACCTGCTCTGTCTTGAACTCATCTGCCCACACATAGACTGCCTCGTCTGCGATAAAATCGATCGTCGCGCCGGCCTGCTGCAGCAGGATCTCGCAGCTTGCGATAACCCCTTTCACAAGACCGACGATGTCGAACCGTGCGAACTCGACTTCGTCCGAACCAAATTCGAGCTGGTTCAGTGTCAGCAGGTTCTTCACCATCCGGTTCATCTTGCCTGCTTCGTCCATGATCACATCGCAGTAAAATTCTCTGCTCTCCGGATCGTCATTGACGCCTTCCTTCAGGCCTTCCGCATATCCCTGTATGAGTGCAAGCGGCGTCTTGAGCTCATGGGACACATTGCCCAGGAACTCGTTCCGCATATCCTCCATCTTCTCCTTCTGCTCAATGTCCTGCTGAAGCTGGTTGTTGGCGCGCTTCAGCTCTGATATCGTCTTTTCGAGCTGTCTGGACATCTTGTTGAAATTCTCACCCAGGATACCGATCTCATTGCTCCCGCCGCTCGTGTACTTGTCGTCAAAATTCAGATTCGCCATAGACTCCGACAGCTTCGCCAGCTCCATGATCGGCTGAGTGATCTTTCTTGCGAAAAGCCAGACAAGGATTCCGCCCAGGATAACGCCTGTCACGCCGAGATAGATCAGAAACTGGTTCGCCAGTGCGGCGCTTTCCTTGATGCTGGCAAGAGGACTCCTCATAGTAAAGAAAAATCCATCCGAAATACTTCCCCACATTTCCAGATATTCCGTATCGTTCTCCGGATCCGTAGTCTTATAAATGATATAATCCGTATTCCGCTTGAGGACAACCTTGGGACTCTCATTCCGGTCAAAAATATTACGATACATCTGATTGTATAGAGGGTTCCCATCCTTGACAGTGGCCAGGACCGTCTCATTGTCGCTGTTGATCACTGTCATGTCGATATTCGTCTCCTCCGCCTGATAGGCAATCTCCTGCACTGCCTGCGTAGTCAGGGTTTCATTCTGCAGAGCCTGGTCGACCACCTGGTAGGTGTCAAGCAGATCCTGCTCCTTATGAGAAATGTAGTATTCTTCCAGAAACCCTGAATTGACGATGAACACCGCACAGAGAATAAACACCAGCAGGCCGATAAATACGGCTGTCATCTGTCTTCTCAATGAATATTTCATCTGTTATTCCACCTCGAATTTGTATCCCATGCCCCAGATGGTCTTGATAAACTCGCCCTTGTCGCCGAGCTTGCTCCTCAGCTTCTTCACATGGGTGTCGATCGTCCGGGCATCTCCGAAATAATCGTAATTCCATACATTGTTCAGTATCTTTTCCCTGGAGAGCGCGATCCCCTGATTCTCGACAAAGTAAGCCAGGAGCTCGAACTCCTTGAAGCTTAAGTCTACCGGAGCGCCGTCGATCTTCACGATATGTGCCGCCTTGTCGATCGTGATCCCGCCCGCGCTGATCACGTCGCCTCCGTCCGTCCCCAGCGTCCTGCGCAGGATCGCATTCACTCTCGCCACCAGGATCTTCGGGCTGAACGGTTTGGAAATATACTCATCCACGCCGAGTTCAAAGCCCTGGAGCTCATCCCTCTCCTCCGAGCGTGCTGTGAGCATGATGATCGGAACCTTGGAAGATTCCCTGATCTCACGGCACACCTGCCACCCGTCCATCTTCGGCATCATGACATCCAGGATGATCAGGGCAATGTCCTTATCCTCATAAAAAACATCCATAGCCTCCATGCCGTCGCCTGCCTCCAGCACCGTGTATCCCTCACGGGTCAGGAAGTCCCTCACCAGCTTGCGCATCCTGCTCTCATCATCCACGACCAGTATCTTTATATTTTCCATCCTCGTTTCTCCTCCCATGCACTGTCCTTCCGCGTCTGCAGTACATATGCTCTGTGCCTTTCTTCCCTGCGGCATTCTGCATTATCCTATATCTTAGCAGGGAAATATGTCAATACTGTGAAAAAAGCCGGACAAAAAGCGAATCTTTCCTTGCCAAATCCCGCCCTTAATGATAATATATTTTCAGTTCGTGAGGGAGTAATTGGCGTATTCCTGCGTGGTAAGTCAACATACTGATCCCGGAGGGATCTGGCTTATCTTAAATAATGAGACTCATGTACAGTATATTTCTGTTCCGCAGTGCGGGACTATTGCTTTGCTGTACATGTCTTTTCCGGCAGATGCAGCAGAGCGTCTGCTTTTTTATTTTATACTTTTCAGACAAAGGAGAAAAACAATGGGATTATTGGAACTTTTTATTTTGGCTGTAGGACTGTCTATGGATGCATTTGCCGTGTCCGTCTGTAAGGGACTCGCAATGCCGAAGATCACCTTCCGCAAGACGCTCATCGTCGGCGCATGGTTCGGCGGCTTCCAGGCCCTGATGCCCGCTATCGGCTATGTGCTCGGAGTCCAGTTCCGGGATAAGATCACTGCCATCGACCACTGGATCGCATTCATCCTGCTCGGCATCATCGGAGCGAACATGATCAAAGAGGCCCTTTCCGGCGAATGTGAAAACGAAAGCGGCTCTCTGGACATCAAGACCATGTTCCTCCTGGCAGTGGCGACAAGCATCGACGCTCTGGCAGTGGGCATCACGTTTGCCTTCCTCAATGTGCACATCATCGCGGCAGTCTCTTTCATCGGCGTGACCACATTCGCCATCTCTGCCGCAGGAGTAAAGATCGGAAATGTCTTCGGTACAAAATACAAGTCAAAGGCAGAGCTTGCGGGAGGCATCATCCTCATCCTGCTCGGGCTCAAGATCCTTCTGGAGCACCTCGGGATCCTGAGTTTCTGATCTTTTCTCAAAACATCATAAAATGATCTGGATCTGGTATTTTTCCAGCCAGTAATTCACCTGGAGCATGAACGCCAGCATCTGCGGCCCCGCCATGAGCTGCCCGTACCACGGGCGGCCGTAGTCGGAAGGCGTCTCGAGAAAATGCTTCAGCTTCGCCCCGTCGATCAGGCTGCGGATCGGCGCGGCGGGGTCATTCATCACTTCAAGCAGCATCGTGCCGAGGCGCTTCTCATATTCCGGATGATACGTCTTGGGATAAGGACTTTTCCTCCTGAAGAGCACTTCATCCGGAAGTTTTCCTCTCCCCGCGTGCCGCAGGAGCCCTTTCACAAGGCCGTCCGGGCACTTCATCTCCCAGGGAACATTCCACACATATTCTACGATCCGGTGATCCGCCAGCGGGACTCTTGCCTCCAGCCCCGAATACATGCTTGTGCGGTCCATCCGGTCCAGGAGCGCAGCCATGAACCACTTCAGGTTCAGATACGATATCTCCCGTCTCCGCCTCTCTTCCGGTGTATCCTCGCTGCACGCAGGCGTCTCCCGCACAGTCCTCTCATACGCCGCCGAGGCGTACTCCTCCATCGGCAGCTCCCGGATCAGCTCATCCTTTAGAAGCGCCTGCCGCGCCGCCATATCATCAGACCACGGGAACGCCGCTGTCTCAAACGCCTTTTTCTTATGAAACCACGGATACCCTCCGAAGATCTCATCCGCACATTCCCCTGTCAGCGTGACCTTATTGTAATCCACTACCTTTGAACAGAAGTAGAGCATGGATGATTCCACGTCTGCCATGCACGGAAGGTCCCGCGCATCCACCGCGCGGAAGAGATATTCGATCAGCTCCGCATTGCCACACTCCAGGTAACGGTGGTTCGTTCCACAGTATCCGGCCATCTTATCCACCCACGGTCTGTCCTGGCTGGGCTGGAAAGAGTTTGCCCGGAAATATTCCCCATTCCCCTCGAAATCAAAGGAAAATGTGTTGAGTATCTTCCCCTGCTTCTTCAGTTCTGCGGCGCAGACCGCGGTCACAAGGCTGCTGTCCACCCCGCCGGATAAAAACGTGCTGATCGGGATATCCGAGAGCATCTGTTTTTTCACAGAATCTTCGACAAGCCACGCAGTCTTCTCCACTGTCTTCTCAAAAGAATCCATGTGGGGACGGCTCTCCAGCTCCCAGTAGCAGACATCCTTCACCGAGTCCTCCCTGCAGACAAGATAATGGCCGGGGAGCACCTCTGATATCCCCCGGAAGACGCCTTTCCCGTAAGTCTTCGCCGGTCCCAGCGCGAAGATCTCGCAGAGTCCGTCCCGATCGATCACCGGATGAACGCCCGGAAAAGCAAAGATACCCTTCAGCTCCGAAGCAAAGATCATCGTATCCGCCTGCCGGGTATAAAACAGCGGCTTTACCCCGACTCTGTCCCTGAACAGATACAGCGTTTCCTCCAGGGCATCCCACAGTGCGATGGCAAAGATCCCGTTCAGTTCCCTCACGTACTCTTCCCCGTGCAGGAGATATCCCTGGAGGATCACTTCCGTGTCGCTGTCTGATTCAAACACCGCACCTTCCCGTTCCAGCTCTCTCCGCAGCTGAGGCATGTTGTAGATCTCCCCGTTGAAAGAAACGGTACAGGTCCGCCCCTGCACGGTCCTTGTCATCGGCTGCCGCCCCTTGTTCAGGTCAATGATCGACAGCCGCACATGGGCAAGCCCGCAGTGGTCTGTAAGGCTGATCCCTTCTTCATCCGGACCCCGGCGCTTCTGCGCGCGGTTCATATCCTCCAGCACCGCCCGCCACCGCTCCTTCTCCTGCGTATAGCTGTGTCTGCTGCTGTAAAATCCTGCGATTCCGCACATATCGTTCTCTCCTTTTTTAAAAGCTCTGCGCAGCGCCTCAAGTCACCGGATCACCGGCTGATACTGTCTTCCCTCCATCGCGGCTTCAGCCGCCGGGACCAGCAGCTCTGTCCTGGCCGTCATGGAATTGGGCTTTTTCTGCGGATCATCCTGGCCGAATGGGACGAAATAAATATGCTTCGCATTGAGCAGAAGCCCAATATTTTTCATGTTCATCCCGAGTGCGTCATTTGTCGATATAGAGATCAGAAGCGGTTTTTCATTCCGCAGATGCGCCTTTGCCGCCATAAGGACAGGCGAGTCCGTGATGCCGTTTGCCAGCTTCGCCGCAGTATTGCCGGTACACGGAAGGATGATCAGAAGATCCAGCAGGCTCTTCGGCCCGATGGGCTCTGCCTGGTCGATCGTCAAAAGCGGAGCAGAGCCGGTGATCTCTTCCGCCTCCTTCATAAATTCCTCCGCCCTGCCGAATCTGCTGTCTGTTCTCTGGGCGGCATCGGAAAAGATCGTCACGATCTCCGCTCCCTCTTCCTTCAGCTTCCTCAGCTGTGCAAACGCCTTCTCATAAGTGCAGAACGAACCAGTAAGCGCCACACCGATCTTTTTTCCCCTCAGCTTCATATGATCTTCCCCCTGCGATTTTCTCTCACTTTCATTCATCGGCTGCTCCTTCTATGCTGCGACAGATTCAGCGTATTCCGATCCGGCTCTCTATAAAGTCAGCAAGAATCTCCGCGGAAGAATACGGGGCATATCTGCCGGGAAGTCCGGGAAGCAGGACAGCGTTCACGCCCAGCTCTTCTGCCGCCCGATGATCCACGCCGCCCCGTGCCGATGCCAGGTCAAGTATCCAAGTCCGCTCCCCCGCACAGGTCATGCGCTCTTTGGTCAAGACCATCTCCGGCACTGTGTTAAAGATAAAATCAGCCTTTTCTATCGCAGCGGCAAGTTCCGCTTCGGAAACGATGCCGTCTGCTGCGACTGCCGCGGCTGCCGCCCTGCCCCTGTCCTTCTCTGCCACGAACACCGTGCATGAAAAAGCCTTCAGAAGGCGGACGAGCGTACTGCCGCATCGTCCGTATCCAAGCACAAGGCACCGGCTTCTCGTCAGATTTACCGTGCTTCTCGTGATGGCCTCCGCCACAGCCCCCTCCGCCGCTGCCACAGTGTTCCGCATGGCAGTGATCTCATCCCGCATCACATCATACACCTCAATGCCCTTTTCTCCGGCACGCCTTCCTATATCTTCCGGAATATTTCCGGCAAAAAGCTTCGCCGACGCCGGCATCCCGCCAAGGAGAGTCTCCACATTCATATCCGGTACTGTATACTTCCCAGCAATCTTTCCTTCTCGAAAAAACGGTACGGGAGCCGCCACAGCATCCGCTCCTTCCAGTGCTTCCTCCAATGCTGCCGTCTCCCGCACCCTCGCTTTGCGCACACTCCCGCACAGTCCGCATACAGAGATATCACAGCCTCTCGATGCAAGGATCTGCGCAAGGCAGATCTGTCTCTGATCACCGCCGATCACCGCGATCTTATAAGAATCTGCTCTCAATCTGTCTTTTTCCTTTTTTCTTCATTGTATGCACAGGAAAAAGGATCTGTGAGGCTGCACAAGATCCAATTGACTTCGCGCTGCGCCTGTGCTATCATATTCACCGCAGAAGAATAAGATCGATCAGTGTCCGCATGTGTCGGATGTTGTTTTGAAGCCATATGGTTTTCCTGTTTCAGCATTCAAACAGGCATATGGCTTTTTTTTGCTGTGCTAAGCATCACATCAATAGCAGCGGAACTGCTGATCGCAGAAAGGATTTCATTTTATTATGGAAACAAATAACAGTTTCATGAAGACAAAACCCATATTCTCCCTTCTGGTCTCCATGTCTGTACCTATGATGCTCTCCATGCTCATCCAATCTCTCTATAATATTGTGGACAGTATCTATGTATCGCGACTGGGGACAGATGCCCTGACTGCCGTTTCGCTTGCCTATCCGCTCCAGAACGCCATCGTCTCCGTCGCCGTCGGAGTAGGTATTGGGATTACTTCGGCCATTTCCATCCACCTCGGATCCGGAGAACAGGAAAAGGCAGACCGCTCCGCCACGCTCGGCATTGCATTGACCGTCGTTCACTGTATCCTCTTCATCCTGGCAGGGATCTTTATCACCAAACCTTTCCTCTCTCTGTTCACGGATGATCCGGCCATACTGAAGGATGCCTGCGACTATACATACATCGTGCTCTGCCTCTCCTTCGGCGCCCTGCTGCAGGTTTCTTTTGAAAAGATTTTCCAGGGGATCGGAGAAATGAAGGTTACCATGTATCTGCTGAGCGCCGGCTGCGTGATCAACATCATCCTCGATCCGATCCTGATCTTCGGACTCCTTGGCTTTCCCAGACTCGGTGTGGCAGGAGCCGCGATCGCCACCGTCATCGGGCAGATCAGCTCTTTCCTGCTTTACGTCGCAGTTTATCTGCATAAGCCCTACGCTGTCCATATCGGGCTGAAGCATCTGAAAGCGGACTGGAGTATTATCCGGCAGATCTACAGTGTGGGGATCCCGTCAAGCATCATGATGCTGCTTCCCTCAGTCCTGATCAGCATCCTGAACGGCATCCTTGCCGCCATCTCCGATGTCTACGTAGCTGTCCTGGGCGTGTACTACAAGCTGCAGACCTTCATCTACATGCCGGCCAACGGGATCGTTCAGGGAATGCGTCCGATCATCGGTTACAACTACGGTGCAGGCGAAGCAGAACGGGTCCGCACAACAATACGCTACAGCCTCGCATGCGCCGCAGCGCTCATGCTCCTGGGGACCGTCCTCTCCCTGGCCGTTCCCCGACAGATCTTCATGCTGTTTGACGCAGATTCCGAACTGCTGGCGGCCGGCGCATCCGCCCTTCGCATTATCTGTCTCGGATTCCTCGCCTCCTCCATCGGGGTGATCTACTCCGGGACATTCGAAGCACTCGGGAACGGCAGAAACTCGCTGATCATCTCCCTGCTCCGGCAGTTCGTGATCACGATCCCGCTCAGCTTTCTCCTCTCCCGTTTCTGGGGCGCTGCCGGGGTATGGATGTCATTTCCTGCCGGTGAACTGTGTGCTTCGGTCGTGGCGTTCCTTCTATTAAAACATTACCGGAACGGGGAGTTCTCTCCGTTCTGATCGCCAAGAGATCTTTTCGGGGAACTATGTTTTTCGGAATAAAGAGTTCCGCTTAAATCACAAAAGGGACCATGAACACTTCTTCTGTTCACAGTCCCTTCCTTTTTTATTCCATCTCATAATTTACAAAATACTGATGTGCCAGTTCTTCATCCTCACCGGTCACGACCAGACGCATCGGAAGCCCTAATTTTATGGACATAAGTCCCAAGAGTGATTTCCCGTCAATACGGAAATTCCTGTTGGTGATATCCGTCACGTCAATGTCAGATTTCATCTTCTGACAAATGTTGCAAAAACTCATAAGCTGGCCGGATGTCATAAATTTAATTCTTTTTTCAATCATTCTTTGAACCTCCCGTTTCACACACTATCGTAGTATATAATAATCAAATGAAATGGGCAAGCAAAAAATTTATTTTTTAACAATTCCTTCTGCGGTCTTTACAATTTCAATCATTACGTATCTTTTTCTATTTTTCCACAGATCACATAAAACATGCTCTCCTTTATCCACATTTTTCAGGAACAGAAAAAGAAAAATCCCTGCTCGCCGAGAAGGAGGCTTGGCTGCTGCCTTTCGGGTATCTCTTGCATTTATGGGAGTGTCACAAGCAATTTACGGGGATCAGCAAGCCGAAACAGGCGTATCTCACCGTTGACGCACTCCACGAGGATATAGAAAATGCGGAGGCAGTTTCCTGTCTCCGCGTTTCCGTTAATCGTCCCACTCAGGGTAATCCGGTGCCCATTCCACATAACCCAGCTTTTGGTAACGCCTCTGCGCGTTATGTCTTTGTTGATGTGTCTTATGGTTTGGATTCATCTGATTGCTGTGATTCATTGAATTGGCCCTATAGGCTTTGCTATTTGGATTATTTTGATTCGCCCAGGCATTCAACTGCTCTTGCGTATGGTTTTTCCCAGACATTTTCTTCATATCACGCCTCCTTTCTGAGCCAAAAAAATCACGCACCTTGTATGATGTGCGTGAAAGCAAATAACCGTTTATATCACTTTACACGCACCAAAACAAAGCCAACGAAATATCTCTTGACTCGATTTTGTCGTGTAAAGCTGTGAAACATAGGGGAACTACTGAAAAGTCACACGCAACTATTTTCTCAATTCATAACGAGCATCTGAAAGAATTGATAGTTTCACTGTTTACTCGTTTTATTGTCAGCATTCAAAGTTTACCCTCAACCTCTTTTATGTGCTCGTTGCATAAAGATCCGCCGATTGAAAACCGCTAAAAATGCTACAAATATATTATAGTAGCCTTTTGGGGAAAAATCAATGTATGTTTTGTGACTTTATGTATCCTCAAAAGGAGGTAGTGCTGGTCGTATGGCGGACAATTTTGGTCTGAAAATCGCGATCGAGGGTAAAAAGGAATTCCAAAAAATGAAATCGTCAAGGCGGTTCCAAAGATTATCGCGGGGAAAATTCCGAATATAAACTGGAGGGCCATATAACAAAGCGCCTGCTCCCCGAGATATAACAGACATAGTTAAGAGGCTGTCGCACTAATCACTGAGTGCAACAGCCCCTTGCTATAAATGGATTGATTGTATTATATGTTTGCTTTTAGGCAGTGCGGATAACAGGACTTGAACCTGCACGTCGTAGACACCAGATCCTAAATCTGGCGCGTCTGCCAATTCCGCCATATCCGCGAGTTTTCTCCATAAGACAAAAAAACGGAAACCCGAAACCGGCTTTCCTCTATTTGATAGAATATCTGATTTTCATCTTATGAAAACTGAGCGTGCGGGGATTCGAACCCCGGACAACTTGATTAAAAGTCAAGTGCTCTACCACCTGAGCTACACGCCCATATCAAATTATTTCTTCCCGGCTTTCCCAGGTAAACTGGGCTAGCTGGATTCGAACCAGCGAATGCAGGAGTCAAAGTCCTGTGCCTTACCGCTTGGCGATAGCCCAATAAAGACTTAAGCTGACACTGCCTGCCAGTGCGAATATAAAAGAAAAGGGTGGGTAGTGGGACTCGAACCCACGACATCCAGAACCACAATCTGGCGCGCTAACCAACTGCACCATACCCACCATAACGAGCCTGGGGGGATTCGAACCCACGACCTACGGCTTAGAAGGCCGTTGCTCTATCCAGCTGAGCTACAGACTCTTATGCAAATATCTTTTTGCCAAGGTTCTCACAGTTTCCTATGAGAAAGCGGGTGATGGGAATCGAACCCACGTATCCAGCTTGGAAGGCTGGTGTTCTACCATTGAACTACACCCGCGCATATCGGGGTGACAGGATTCGAACCTGCGACCTCCTGGTCCCAAACCAGGCGCTCTAGCCAAGCTGAGCCACACCCCGGTAATTACTTCATTACGTTTCCTGTCCTGCCCGCAACGCATAAATGATTATATTACATAGATTTCATATTGTCAACATTTTTTTTAATTTTTCTTCAATTTCGTAACAGGCCATCCTAATCAAGGTATTTCTGCTCAAAATGCAGCTCGCCATTTTCGTCGACATTCATGATCATATAGCTTCCTTTCCTGCCATCCTGCCGTGGAAATGAGAGACTGCCCGGATTGAGCACAATGATCCCGTCCACCTGATGAAAATAAGGCTTATGCGTATGTCCGAACATGACAATATCTGCTTTTCTCGCCTTCGCCTCTTCCACGATATATTCCGAGTCAAGCGATACATAGTAAGCATGTCCATGGGTGATAAACGCTTTCCAGGGCCCTATGCGGAACTCATCCTCTCTCGGAAGATCTGAAAAAAAGTCATTATTTCCCCTGACCATATGTTTTTCACAGTCGACGACTGCATTGATATATTCTTCCCCGCCCTCTACATCGCCGAGATGAATAAACAGGTCGATCGCCCCCGCTTCTTCCAGGGCGCGGTCAAGCGCCGCGTGACGCCCGTGCGTGTCGCTTACGATCAATACTCTCATAACTCTCCCTCTCTGAATTTTTCCTCCAGGATCCTTTTCATCGAACGGAGAGCCTTCCCCCGATGACTCAGCTCGTTCTTCTGCTCTTCGGACATCTCTGCAGTGGTGCACTCATACTCCGGCACATAGAAAATCGGGTCATAGCCGAATCCGTTTTCACCAGCCGGTTCATGCGCGATCCTTCCCTCTATCGTCTCCCGCACCGTCTCGGATGTCCCATCCGGAAACACTGCCGCCACCGCGCACACAAAACGCGCTGTCCTCTCCTCATCCGGCACCCCCTCCAGCCGGTCAAGGAAGATGCGGTTTTTGATATCATAAGACGTATCCTCACCCGCGAATCTTGCGGAATAGATGCCCGGCGCCTTGTCCAGATAATCGATCTCCAGCCCGGAATCATCTGCAAGGACGATATCATTTGTCAGCACGCGCGACACAGATCTCGCCTTGATCTCGGCATTCTCTTCAAAGGACATACCGTCCTCCACAATATCGATATCGACGCCGGCCTCCTTCATGGAGATGATCTCCATGCCAAGGTCTGCCAGGATCTGGCGGATCTCTTTCATTTTATCTTTATTACCAGTCGCAAAAATAATTCTTCTCTTCATCCTCTGTTCCTCTATCTGCTCTGTCTCGGCGGCTTCGGCCCCAAGAACTGATAAAAATATGTTTTCAGCATTCCGTTATAGATCTTTCTGTTCTTATCGGCTTTTCTCCCGAAATATCTCTCCGCATCTTCATAGCTTGTGATCATATATGCTGACCAGCTGTCCAGTCTTTTAAAGCTCTCTCCAAATTCTCTGTAGAGCGCAGGCAGCTTTTCCTTTTCTTCAAGCCGCTCCCCGTAAGGCGGATTCGTGATGATAAACCCGTATTTTTTCGGATGGCTCAAATCCTTTACCGGCCTCTGCTGAAAGTGGATCAGATGCCCGACGCCGGCATTTTCCGCATTCTTCCTCGCAGTCCTTATCACGTCCCCATCTGCATCGTATCCCTGTATATCGGTATCTATGCTGTCATTGATCCCAGCCTCCGCTTCATCGACCGCCTGATACCAGTATTTCTTTTCCACCAGGTTCGTCCACGCTTCTGCAGTAAAGGATCTGTTCATTCCCGGAGCAATGTTCGCAGCCATCATAGCCGCTTCGATCGGAAATGTACCGCTCCCGCAGAACGGATCTACCAGGATCCTGTCTCCTCTCCACGGAGTCAGCATGATCAGGGCCGCGGCAAGCGTTTCCGATATCGGCGCCTTCCCCGCCGCCGGACGATATCCCCTTTTATGAAGGGATGTGCCAGAGGTATCGATCCCGATCGTCACGATATCTTTCATAAGAAAGACCCGGACCGGATAAGATGCGCCGTCTTCCGTGAACCACTGGATGCGGTAACGGGTTTTCAGCCGCTCGACCATAGCCTTCTTCATGATCGACTGTATATCCGATGGGCTGAACAGCCTGCTCTTCACCGAGGAAGCCTTTGTGACCCAGAACCTGCCGTCTGCCGGGATATAATCCTCCCACGGAAGGCTCTTCGTCTTGTCAAACAATTCGTCAAAAGAAACTGCTTTGAAACTCCCCACCTTAAGCAGGATCCTCTCCGCAGTCCTCAAAAATATGTTCGCCCGGCACACGGCTTCGATCCCGCCGTAAAACGTCACTCTTCCGTCCTCGACCTGGGAGATCTCATACCCCAGATCCTGTATTTCTCTTTTCAATACCGCTTCCAGGCCGAAATGACAGGGGGCGATCCATTCCAATCTATCCATGAACTTTTCCGTCCTTCTGTTCCATATATATTCGTATCACTATAAATATTACTATAAATCAAAGGCAGAGTAAAGTTGAACTTTACCCTGCCTTTGCTCGTTTTTTTCGTCATTTTTCCGTTCTCCGGCTGTCAAAGCGCGAAGAGTCGTCTGTGATCGCAGAGCCGCGGTTAGTAGCGGTCTGACTCATCATAAGCGTCCATTGCGTTTCTTCCGCTGTTTTTACTCTTAGGAGAATTGGAATTGCTGCTGTTTTTGTTTGCATTTTTGTTCCTGCTCTGCTCATTCGAGTAGGATGAACTGTTGTTTGCATTTTTGTTTGAATTGTTCATATTGCTGTAATTCTTTGCCATGAGTATCCCTCCTGTTTTTTAGTTCACAGATAGTATCTCAACCCACGGCAGGTTTTATACATTTTTTATTTTAATTGTTTCTGCGTCTGCTCAGATATACCGCGCATACACCGGAAACAAGACACAGGGCCATGAACACTGCCCAGACTCTCCTATCGCCTGTCACAGGCACACTGTTTCCGGCTTTGGAGCCCGGCTGTTCCTCGTTATTGCTGCTGTTCTCCCCGGCTGTCCCTGATTTTTGCGCTCCTCCTGATCCGGACGGATCCGCCGGCTCTGTCGGCTCAGCCGCTTCCTCTGCATCATCTTTTACGATCAGAGCGTCCCTTGCCGCCGCAAGCTGCGCTGCCGCTTCGTCAACGACATGCTGGTCATCCTCAGAAAGTGTATCGTCTGCCAGAACACTCCGTGCATTCGCAAACGCTGCATGGAATGCCGCTGCGCTCTCCTCCGTATATTCCGAGAGATCCATGGACGCCGCTTCATCGATAAGATCTTCCAGGGCACCCTTGTCCGCCTTCAGCCGGAGGTCAGCCGTTTTCTCAAGAAGGGTCATCCAGGCGGAGTCCACTTCTTCCTGCATTGCATCAGCGTCACTGTAGACTGCTCTTGCCTCCTCCAGAGCCTGTATAAACTCTGCCTTACCTGTCTCCACATAGGAAGCCAGCTTTGCCTCAGCATCCGCGGCGAACTCGATCACTTTCTCCAGATCTGACTTATCTCCCTGCAGGAAAGACAGATACTGCATGCTTTCCATCAGTGCACGCCAGCACTCGTCGATCTGCTCCTGGGTGACAGACTCATCGCCTGCTGCCACTGCGTCAAGGATTGCCCGGGCATCCGCCTTCGCCTGCTCAAAGATCTCTGCGACAGACGGTATCACGCCTTCTGTGGATTTGGAATCAGCAAGCTCCAGCGTGAACTCCAGAACTGCCGTCCTGAGCGGCTGCTCCGGTTCTTCGGGCTCCTCCGCGGAAAGCGCGTCCACGATCTTCACAACAGTAAAAGAATGTGGTGCCAGGATCACCTCTGCGGCAGTTCCCTCGATCGCCGCACTGCTCCGCTCCACTTTTACGTTATCCGGATCATCCGGTGTATTTTCCGCGTAGAAGGTATCTCCCGATATTTCCTGTATCTCCATCGTCTTTCCTGTCAGATCCAGATCATCAACCTGTATCTTGATCTTGTTTTCTCTATCCAGGTTCAGGTTTACGATCGCGGCGTATACATTGCCCTCATCGTCCTTGCTTGTCATCACCGAATACTGCTCCACTCCGTTATCAAGCTGCTGCGTATAGTTGAGCGATGACGCGGTTATCTGATCCCCGAAGGCTGTGTTCAGCATTTCAAACACCCTTGCGCTCGGCGTTGCAAAGAACGTAAATCCGCCTTCTCCGTCAGCAGTAGAGCCTCCTGCGCTCACCGCCTGTATAACTGCCTGCTGTGTCGGCCCGAGTGAATCCGCTCCGTCGGAATACCAGTCAACCAGACAGTGTTTCTGGATATACGGGCTTCCAAGCCGCACATATTCCATGATCGCTCTTGCGATATACAAAGCATGTGTCTGCGAGCGGACCATAGTATCTGTAGATCTGAAAATACCATACTCCGATATTACGGGAACCTTCGTCTCGTCATACTGCTGCATGAGCTTCACATAATTCTCAACGTCAGCCGCCTTGGCGTCGCCCTTCAGCATCGCATCATAATAGAAGGTTTTCCGTGATTCCTCGGTGCTGCTGCCTCCTGAAGGAGTCCCTGAATACGGGTGTATGGTCAGGCCGTCATACAGATCGTCATGTCCCTCATTGTGCATCTTTTGCACAAAGTTTTCTGTTTCATAGCTGGAGTAAATATGTATTTCTTTTTCAGCCAGCCCATTCTGCGCATTATACTCATTGATCTGGTCTATGGTGCTCCGCATCGCCTCGGATATCTGCACAAAACCATCCCGGTCAACACTGTAATCTGCTGTGATCTGACTTCCGGATGCCGGCACAGCGCCGTGCTCTCCATCTCCGAATAAAATCGCTCCGGTCTTATAATCGACCGCAAACACTTTATCTTCCGCGCCCGCGCTGCTCAGATCATCTGTCTCAGTCCACGCCTCACCGCCGACGTACACCTTGACGCTTCCCGGGTTCACCGCCGTAAACGAACCGTAATCATCTGCATTTTCGTCCCGCTCGACCCGCGCATATCTCAGATAGAAAACCTGATCTGCGGAGCCGTCCGAATAGGAAGCCGACTGATTCCAGTCGTCCAGAGCGACCGCATACTGTCTTGTAAAACTTGCGGTGCCTCCGTTGACATATCCTTCCAGAGCGCCGCCCGGCACGTCATCGATCCAGTACGTCTGCGCCGTTGTACCGTCCGCTCCGCCCTGGTTCATCTCATTTCCGATCTCAAAATATCTTACATTGTAAGGCTCTTCGTGTCCGTTTGCCGCACGCACCTCCGCCCATGCCGTTCCGCCGTTCGGATTCGATCCGACTTCCGCATTCAGGTACTCGATCAGATCTGCCGCGTCATCCGCATCGCCGCGCGCCAGCGCATACACATACACAAGCTCCGAGTCATATTCCTGCACAAACTCCGCGACCTCATCAACACCAAAATTCGGAGCTATGCCGTGCTGACCTGAGTTGTTGTAAAATCCATGTATCTGAGCCACGCGCTCTTCCTTCGGTCCGATCGTATCCTTCCAGTTAAACAGATTCGAGATCGTGCCGCCCGGATATCTCAGAGAGCCAAATCCGGCCTGGCTGTACAGTTCAGCAAACTCTTCTTTGATCTGCATTGTCTCGGAATCAAAGCTGCCGTATCCGTTAAATGCATATCTGTGATTGATCCCGAAAATACCGTCATCGACCGTGCGCGAGACATTCTCCGTATCGATCGTCAGTATCAACGATCCATCCATATATGCGTTCAGCGCGTTTTCCAGAGCTTCCGAAGCATTTCGGAGCGCGTCTGCATCGGTTCCCTCCAGAGCCAGCTCAGCTCCGCTGATTGCAGCAGCAAGCGCTGCCGCTGCCGGATCTTCCTTGTCAAGCGGACCGTTCTCATAGACCTCACGCGCCTCATCGACTAATGCCGTCAGCTCCTTCTTGATTCCCTGGAGCTGCTGTTCGAGCACAACATCCTCATGCTCCTCATACAGAGCTTCCGCCTCTTCCGCCGTCACTGCCCTGTCATACAGGCGCAGTTCATCGATGTCTCCCACAAACTGACCGGTGTCCCCTGAATTCTTATGCGCACCTATGATCAGATCCGTGACCGCATCGACAGCCCCAGCTGTCAGATTTCTTTCATTTGCCTTCTCGCCGTTAACATAAAGCGTCAGCTGATAAGCCGACGGCTCACCGGAACGCACGAGCACGATATGCTCCCATATGTCCGAACCTGTGCTCGTCCCCATCGCCACATCTGCCGCAGAAATATATGTCACATACTGTCCGTTCTGCCTGTACAGAAGTGTACGCCCGCTCCCGCTCTGCTGGAGAAGGATCGTTTTCCCCGATGCATTCTGCTGCGAAGAATGATTTACCCACAGACTGATCGAGAAATCTTCTCCGCCCGAATTGAGCGCGGAGGCGATCAGCATCCGGGAACTCTCTCCACTCCTTGTGTCAAAATGCAGGACGCTTCCCATCTCTTCCACCGATGACTGCTGCACGCTCACCGCATTTCCTGAGAGACTCCCGCTTAAGGAAGCATCGCTCCCTTTGTTTTCCATCGGGTCCTCTCCCTCAAAATCCCAATACCCTCTAAGCCCCTCGTCCAATGCGGCAGCTTGTCCCTCCGCAGCCTGCGCCAGAGCCGCAAAGCTTCCGGAGAATGCGCAGCTCGCCGACAGGATCAGGGCCAGAAACACTCTTCTTACCTTCACTTTTTCCTCCTTTTTTCTGAAATAAAACCTCGAAAATCATTCTTATTATATCAATTTTTAACATAAAATGAAATAAAATCATTATTTAATTGTGGTTTTTACACAACAACTTTTCCTCATCTATCACTATGCACTACATTATTTTCATTTTTTACTTGCTTTTTCCAATTTGATATATTATACTGTCTAGTGTAGAGAGGTTACTTTCTACAACCCCTTATTAATTATTTATACTCCCCTCAAAAGACCGATGGCTCCCCCATCGGTCTTTTACTTTGTTCCAGACAAAAAAAGACGGGCAGAAATGTCTCTCCGCCCATCTTCTTCACTCTTGTCATCTTCGTCTGCCTCCATTGATCAGCCGTATGATCAGCAGCACGATCACTATCGGCACAATGATCGGAGCCAGCAGGCTGATGATCCCTGTTATGACTGCGACCACGATCACTATGACCAGCACGACAGAAAGTATCACCAGCAGCTTCTTCCACCATGTATCGATCCCCAGAAAATGCACCTTGGCATGGGGCCTGCCATCCTCTCCCGCACCGGAGTTTTCATAATATATATGATCATTCCTGCCGGCGCCTCTTGTCTCTTCAGCGACAGCTTCGTCTGTTCCGTCGTTCGCGCTGATGATCGTACGGGCGATCACCCAGGGATCGCCAAGTGTCTGCACCACTTCTGCTTCCGTTTTCCCATTCCGCATTTCATCGAGAATGTACTGGCTGTAGTAATCCAAATTGTCCTGCAGCACACCGCTGCTCACATTTCCCTCAAGGGCACTGCGCAGTCCCTGCAAAAACTCTTCTCTTGTCATCCGGTCCTCCTGTCCTGTTTCTCCAAACACTTCCTGTCCATAGGATAACATATCTGCATGGCCAACACAAAGGATTTCCCGTTCATAATTTGTTCATTTATCATTTAAAATTCTTTCACTTTCTTATCATGTTTTCTTCATTTCTATTGCATATACTAAAACCATCAAAACAAGAGCTAAACAAAACCAAGACGCCAAGAAGTTATTTTGAATAAACTTTTTCATAATACATGCCGGGAGCTGAGCCGATCAGTTACCCGGCATCCTCCCTTTTTACGGGCTTTTTCCGGGTTCTGATATAAGATCAGCACCCGGTTATTTATGTCCGGTCCCATTCCTACACCACTTTTTACACAGCTTTTGCTCCCGCACATGCCCGCCCCGGCACCGCTGGCGCCCTTCATCTTCTCCTGGCACGGCAGATCTTCCTTCCCAGTGCAGCGCACCCGGCAGCGGTGCATACCGCCGTCAGCAGGAACACAGGCCATGGGGTTTCCTTTTCTTCCACATCTTCTTCTCCGCCTAGCACTCTGCTTACCGGCCGGATGATCTTCTCCGCCAGGCCTGCCTTCTCCCTGACTTCGAATGTGATCCTCTCTTCCGTCTCATTCCCGGTAAGATCGTCTGCCTCCACTTCTACGGTATACATCCCATTCTCTGTCACTTCATACTGGAATATCCTGCTGCCTGCACTGAGCTTCTGCCTTTCCCCGTTGATCGCGAGTGTCTTCAGCCGCTCTCCTTCTCCGTCCACCCAGATACTGAGCAGGACGCTTTCCTCATACACACTGCCGTTCTGCAGTTCGCCCCAGCAGATCTGCGGCGGAGTGTGATCGACCATAAAGACAGCCTTCGCATAGGATTGATTTCCGGCTGCATCCTGCGCCCGCACTTCAAGAAGATGGTTTCCTTCTTCTGTCACATACCTGCCCGAAAAATATGGTCTGCCATCAAGATGCATCTGATACGTATACTCCGTAAAGTCCCTCACCATCTCTTCCCGCCCGTAATTCCAGCAGAAAAACCGCATATATGTGCCGTTCAGCTGATCCACATACCGGATCACAGGGCTGGTCCGGTCGATCGTAAAAACTCCGTTCTTCTCTGTCCTGTGCCCGGCCATATCCTCTGTCCAGATAGAAAAATCGTAGATTCCATCCTCTTCCAGCACCACATCACTCTTTATGCCCTGCTCTGTCCTGCTCCATGTCTCAAGCCCCTCATTCCTCACCTCCGAACGGTTTCCTTCTGCATCCGTGCGCCATACAGTGAGCCTGCCGTTCCTCAGAACATTCTCCTCTGTCACGGTAAATCCTGCATGTACCGCCTCCCCTGTGATCATTTTCTCCTGAAGTCCTGTGATCTGGATGTCCGGCGCCTGGGCATCAATATACAGTTCCTCAGTGCGGACTGACGTATTTCCCGATCTGTCCGCAGCGAAGACCGTGACCTGTATCGGATTTCCTCCCGCAGAAGCTGTCTCCACAGTAAAATGCATAGCGTCCTCTGTCACTGTATGTCCCTTCTCCATTCCGTCCCGAAGATATGCTTTCTGCTGTACAGGCTTCCCTTCGACATAGCATGCCGCAGATGCCAGCCCGGATGAGAATCCGTATTTTTCACCCGGTTCCCCGATCAGAACATTTACCTCAGCGGAGCCCTGGTGCCAGATCCCCATCCCTCCCGCAGCACTGATCAGGATTGCTGGCGGTTCATCCTCACAGATGACGGCTTTTGAGATGCTCTTCTCTCCGCTCCTTCCGGCACGATCCACTGCGACAGCCGTAATACTGCCCATGTACCCTGCGGGTAAGACAAGACCGGCCTGATCTCCGTCCAGCCTTTTCTCGGTACCGTCTTCCAACGTGCAGATGATCTCGCGTATACCTGAAACGCTGTCTTCACACGTCATCATGATCTCGGCTCCCGACTGAAAATACAGCCCTGCATCATCCGGATGCGCCGGATAGGAAAACTGGACCGCTCCCGGATCACTCCCGTCAAACAGGATCGTCATCTCTGAGCGGTACACCTCCTCTCCCTCGCTGCCAACTTCTTCTGTGCCGCTCTCATCCCTATCGGAGTGCGCCTCCTCTATTCTCTCCATCCACACAGTAAGGTGATTCTCGCCCTCTTCCCAGATATCAGCCGGAAGCTCCTTCACTGCCTGCGCTTCTTCGCCCGCTTCTGATCCCTGATCTTCCTCATCCGGATCTTCCGAGACCTGCTCCTCCGATTCCTCGTCTCCCGTCCCCCTGCTTTCCGACTCCTCCGTGTCCGCTCCTTCTGCGCTCTCCCCTTCTCCGCTCTCCTCATCCTTTTCTTCCGAATCTCCTTCCTCTTCCAGCCGCAGCTCGCCCTCCAGTATATTGCCGGACGCTGTTTCTGCCATGTATCTTGTCACAGTGTTGGGATCTGTATGTATGATCCGGACCGCCGGCGCAGTCTGATACCATCCTTCTGCGCCGTCCGCCTCCGGGCAGAGGATCCGCGGCGCTTCATATTTTTCCTCTGTTTCGGCAGACGCTTCCGTATCCGCTGAAGCTGTCAGCCCTGCAGAGACCGCTGTTCCCAGAACCGCCGCCAGACATCCCGCACAGGCGAGCACAGTACACAGTCCTCTTTTATCTCCTATCTCCAGTATCGCTTTTCTAATTCTCCTGATCATCCCTCTGCTCCTCTCCGTCATTTTTCTGTCTGTATTCCTCCATCAGCTGCTCGATCTGCTGCGACGCCCCTAATTTTCTCAGCACAATCTCGCCCGTCAGTACAGCCTTTGCATACTGCCCCTGTCCAGCCTCAAGCTGCATTTTTTTAACGCCGGCAGACTCGATCCTCTCCTGCTGTTCTTCGATTTCAACCAGGCGGCCGCATGCCTGAATTGCTTCCTCTGTCATCTCTTCCCTCTCATACGCCGCGGCAAGACAGCGCAGCGCCTGCACTTCTAATTCTCTTCCTTTCTGGATCACCTGCCGGTTCCCTTCTTCCGTATTTTCAAGCAGGAATGTCTCCAAAATACCGGCAGCCTCCTCCATATATTCCTCTGCCCTGTCTTCTGAAATCTGTACAGCATCAGAAATATGCTCCGTCTGTGTCTCAGCCTTCTGTGTCTGCTGCATCTCTCCCGGCCCTTCTGGATTTTCCACCTTCATGACAGCGTACATTCCTCCCCCTGCCGCAAGGAGGACAGACGCTCCAATGCCGGCCATCCACAGCCTTTTCCCAGGGATCAGGCGCTTCCGCACTTCCGGAAGCTCTCTCACCGCCTGCCGTATCTCTTCGTACTGCTTTCTTCCGCTTTCCGTACAGCGTCCGATGATCCTCGTAAGCCGCGCCTTCTCCCAATGTGTCAGCCCGGGCACCACCTCCGTGCATGCCAGCATGAACTGCATCGTCCTGCCGAACCCGAACAGATCTGCCGCCCGCATCTGCCCCGCTCTTCTCGCGGCCGCAGGCCTCAGGAAATGGACACGCACAGCTCTCTGCTGCATTTTCTTCATGACAAACTCATTCTCCGGCGCCTCCAGGTTCATGAGCAGCAGGACTCCTTCCCCTGTCACGACTACACTGTACGGGTTCAGATACCGATAGCACTGCCCTTTCCTGCACCGGTGGAACTGATCCAGGCTCGTACCGATCTGCCGGAACCACTCAAAGAGGATCCGCTTTTCTACCATCGGATGATCCCTTAGGTAATAGATCAGTATCGTCCCTTCCACACAGTCCATACTCTGTCTGCACTGCGTTCCGTGTTCAATAAACCGCAGGACTTCATACATTTCTTCCATGTTCATTTTTCTCTTGCTGCCGACACGTCTCCCGCGGCGCCCTCTCTGCCGCTGCGTATCTACAACCTCAATCCATGTGAATCTCATCAGAATCTGATGCTGAGATTTGATCTTCATACTTTAATCAGACCGATTAAAATTGAAAGTGTTTTTATCATACTTGAAAAAAAGAGAAAAAGCAAGCGCTTTTTCCCTTTTTTCAATCCTCGTACCAGTCCAGCCGCACAGCTCCCATGCATGGATGGACACTGTCACATTTTTTTTACTCCAGCTCTTCAAGCCGAGCCAGCGCGGCCGCAACGACCTTGTCCATGTCATAGTATTTATAATCTCCCAGACGTCCGCCGAAGATCACGTTTTCTTCCTTCTCGGCCAGCTTCTTGTACTCGGCAAAAAGCGCATTGTTCTTCTCGTCGTTGACCGGGTAATAAGGCTCCATCCCGACGCTCCACTCTGAGGAATACTCCCGCGAGATCACAGTCTTCTCCTGGGTGCCGAACTCAAAGTGCTTGTGCTCTATGATCCGGGTATATGGCACTTCCCGGTCCGTATAATTGACCACTGCATTCCCCTGATAATTCTCACAGTCCAGCACCTCCGTCTCAAAGCGGACAGAGCGATATTCGAGCGCGCCAAGCCTGTATCCGAAGTACTCGTCGATCATACCCGTGAAAATGATCTTGTCTGCGATATCGGGATTCTCCTTCCTAAACTCAAAGAAGTCCACGCCGGTCCGCACCTCCGCTCCGGCCAGCATCTTCTCGATGATCGGCGTGTATCCTCCGACCGGGATCCCCTGATATCTGTCGTTAAAATAATTATTGTCATAGATAAAACGGAACGGCAGCCGCTTGATGATAAACGCGGGGAGCTCCGTGCATTTCCTGCCCCACTGCTTCTCTGTGTATCCTTTGATCAGCTTCTCATAGATATCTCTCCCGCCGAGAAAGAGCGCCTGCTCTTCCAGATTCTTCGGCTCCGTGATGCCGGTCTCTCTCCGCTGTCTCTCAATGATCTCCTTTGCCTCCTGCGGCGTCCTGATCCCCCACATCCGGCTGAACGTATTCATGTTGAACGGCAGATTGTAAAGCTCGTCCTTATACACTGCGACCGGCGAATTCATATAATTATTGAACTCCGCAAACTGGTTCATATATTCCCATATCTTTCGGTCCGATGTGTGAAAAATGTGAGCACCGTACTTATGGACATGGATCCCTTCGATATCCTCGCAGTAGATGTTCCCCGCTATGTGATCCCTGCGGTCGATCACAAGACATTTCTTCCCTTTTCTGCCGAGTTCAAATGCCATGACAGCCCCGTACAGGCCCGCTCCGACGATCAGATAGTCGTATTTTTTCATTTCTACCTCTTTTCTGCGGCTCATAACATCACTACGCCGCTTTCCTGTTTTTTAAAACTGCATCTATCATAACATTTTTCTGCCATATTTTTACCCCCGCCCGCTTCTTTTCGTTAATTTGCCCCAAATTTATATTTTTTCATTTACAAATTAGTAATTATGCACTAAACTGTTAATAACAGCGGGCTTCCTTCCCGCAGAGCAGCCCGGACATCGGCGCATCTGCCCATTTCTCTGCTGCTCATACGCAAATCAACAGAACGGAGGTAACACACACATGAAAGGAAATGTTATTGTCGGACAGTCAGGCGGCCCCACCGCAGCCATAAATTCCAGCCTGGCAGGAGTTTACCGCACGGCCAAAGACCGCGGGGCAGAAAAAGTATACGGAATGCTCAACGGAATCCAGGGACTTCTTCAGGAGAAGTATATCGATCTTTCAGATTATATCAAAAGCGACCTTGATTCAGAACTGCTGAAGCGCACACCCGCCGCATTTCTCGGCTCATGCCGCTATAAGCTGCCGGAGATCCACGAGGGCAAGGAGGTCTATGAAAAGATCTTCCACATCCTCGAAAAACACAATATCGAGGCATTTATCTACATCGGCGGAAACGACTCTATGGATACGATCAAAAAGCTTTCCGATTATGCGATCGTGACAGGACATCCCACCCGCTTTATCGGCTGTCCGAAGACGATTGACAATGACCTTGCACTTACAGACCACACGCCGGGATACGGCAGTGCTGCAAAATACATCGGAACATCGGTGAAAGAGATCATCCGCGACAGCTTCTGCCTGGAGTATAAAAACGGACTCGTCTCCATCGTGGAGATCATGGGAAGAAATGCAGGATGGCTGACCGGCGCCGCTGCGCTTGCCAAAGGCGAGGACTGCCCGGGACCAGATCTGATCTATCTGCCGGAGCTTACCTTTGACATCGAATCCTTTGGCGCGAAAGTAAAAGAACTGCTCTCCCAGAAACCTGCCGTTGTCGTAGCTGTATCCGAGGGTATCCGTCTTGCAGACGGGCGCTATGTATGCGAGCTGGGACAGAGCACAGATTTCGTAGATGCATTCGGCCACAAGCAGCTCTCCGGAACAGCCAATTATCTTGCGAGCTACATCGCCGGAGAGATCGGATGCAAGACACGTGCGATCGAGCTCAGCACGCTGCAGCGTTCCGCATCACACTGTGCATCCCGTATCGATATCCTGGAGGCTTCCCAGGTCGGAGGCGCGGCTGTAAAAGCAGCTGATGAAGGCGACTCCGGAAAGATGGTCGTACTGAACAGGATTTCCGATGATCCGTATCAGTGCGGAACTGAAGTAAAGGATGTCCATAAGATTGCAAACGATGAAAAACTTGTTCCGCGCGAGTGGGTCAATGAGGACGGAACTTATGTGACAGACGAATTTATAAACTATGTACGCCCGCTGATCCAGGGCGATGTATCTCCGATCATGGTAGACGGTATACCGCGTCATCTGTACCGTCAGATCTAAGGAGAGAGCAGAACGTCGCTCCGGATTTACTGCCGGGAGAGCTCCATGAGACCATGGGCAGAAGCTCTCCCGGCATTTTTTCATACCCCGCCCGCAGGTCTTGACGCGGGATTCAGATCTGCCTTATCTGGTATACTGACGCTTGAACCGAGACAGCAGAGCGGGTATACTAATGGACAGACAACAGCAAAAGGAGGATTCATATGCTCATAAAAAACGGTTATCTGATCGATCCGGCATCACAGACGGCACAGAAAGCAGATCTCAGGATAGAAGACGGCTTCATCAGCAGGATTGCAGCTGAGATCACACCCGATGCTTCGGAAGAGGTGATAGATGCATCCGGTCTCGTCGCCGCACCCGGACTTATCGACACACACGTACACTTCCGTGACCCCGGATTCACCTACAAAGAAAATCTGCACACCGGGGCTCTTGCGTCCGCAAAGGGCGGATTTACTTCCGTCATCTGTATGGCCAACACTTCTCCGGTCGTTGATAATGTCCAGACGCTGCTGGATATCGGCCGTCGCGCCAAAGAGGAAAAAATCCGCATCTACCAGGCCGCTTCCGTCTCGCGCTCTCTGAAAGGCGAGGAACTCACAAATATGGAGGAACTGGCTGACAGCGGGGCATGCGGTTTCACAGACGACGGGATCCCGATCCGCAGCGCAGCCTTCCTCTATGAGGCAATGGAAAAGGCGGCAAGCCTGGACCTGCCGATCAGCCTTCACGAGGAAGACCCTTCCTTTATCAAAAACAACGGCATCAATCACGGTCCCGTATCGGACAAACTGGGGATCTACGGATCGCCGTCGATCGCTGAGGAATCTCTCGTCGCGAGGGACTGCCTGCTGGCGCTCCGCTCAGGTGCTCACGTAGTGATCCAGCACATCAGCTCCGGACGCTCTGTTGAGCTGGTCCGCATGTTCCGCTCCATGGGCGCCCGGCTCCATGCAGAGGCGACTCCGCATCATTTCACGCTGACAGAGGACGCTGTCCTTGAGTACGGCACGCTTGCCAAGATGAACCCGCCGCTCCGCACAGAGGAGGACCGGCAGGCGATCATCGCCGGACTTGCCGACGGAACGATCGATATCATCGCAACAGACCACGCTCCCCACAGCCGTGAGGAAAAGGAACGCTCCATCACAGCTGCCCCGAGCGGCATCATCGGGCTCGAGACATCGCTGGCACTTGGGATCACCACCCTCGTGCGCCCGGGCCATCTGTCGCTAATGCAGCTCCTTGAAAAAATGACGGTCAATCCCGCAAGGCTATATCATCTGCCGAGCGGTGAGCTCAAAGAGGGAAGAGCGGCTGACATCGTTATCTTTGATCCGGAAGAACGCTGGACGCCGACAGAATACGCATCCCTTTCCGCCAACTCCCCGTTCACGGGACGTGAACTCTTCGGGAAAGTAAAGTTCACGATATGCAGAGGCGAAATCATATATCACGACTAGACGCAGAAAACTCCCTGACATCGAAACGGTGTCAGGGAGTTTTCTTGTGTTTCTCTCCGCTCTCTTACTCGATCCCGAGCACTTTATAGTCCTGGTCCTCGACCGCTTTCTTCAGCACGTCATCGCCTACCTCTGCATTCAGAGTGACGACTGCAGTGCCTGCCTTGTGGCTGACCTCCGCAGCGTCGACCTGAGGGATCGCCTCCAGCGTCTTCTTCACTCTCGCCTCACAGTGCTCGCACATCATTCCTTCGATCTTCATTGTTTTTTCCATTGTCGTTACCTCCTGTTTTTTATGACTTTTTACTTTTTTATCTTTTCTCGCATCATGCACGTTGAACCAGTTGAGCCGAAGCGCATTGGTCACCACGCAGAAGCTGGAAAGACTCATTGCCGCCGCCCCGAACATGGGGTTTAACTGCCAGCCGAACAGCGGGATCCATACCCCTGCCGCCAGCGGGATTCCGATCACATTGTAGAAAAATGCCCAGAACAGGTTTTCGTGGATATTGCGCAGGGTCGCCCTGCTCAGACGGATCGCGGCGGGCACATCGCTCAGCCTGCTCTTCATGAGCACCACATCTGCAGCATCGATCGCAATATCGGTCCCTGCCCCGATAGCGATCCCTATATCAGCCCTGGTAAGGGCCGGGGCATCATTGATCCCGTCTCCCACCATGGCAACCTTTCCTTTTCGCTCCAGAGAACGGATCGCACTCTCTTTGCCATCAGGAAGGACTCCTGCGATCACCTCATCCACGCCGGCCTGCGCGCCGATCGCCTTTGCCGTGCGCTCGTTGTCGCCTGTCAGCATGACAACATGTATGCCCATATTCTGGAGCTCCCGCACCGCCTGCGGGCTGTCTTCCTTGATCACGTCAGCCACCGCGATGATCCCGATCAGCTTTCCATTCCTGCTGAAGAACAGGGGAGTCTTCCCTCCCTCTGCCAGTTCCTCTGCTTTTTTCTTTATCTCATCCGTGATCTCAGCATTTCCGCCTATGAACTTCAGATTACCGCCGGCAAGCCAGTCTTCCCCAAGCCGGCCCGACAGGCCGTTCCCCGGGACCGCCTGGAACTCTTCCGTCTCAAGCCTCTCATCCACGCCCTTCTCCTTTGCCCTCACGAGGATCGCATGCGCAAGCGGATGCTCGCTCTTCTTCTCCAGGGCATAGGCCGCAGCCAGGAGTTCGTCTTCCGTCACTCCGTCTGCCGGGATCATATCCGTCACCTTAGGCTCTCCGCTGGTGATCGTACCCGTCTTGTCGAGAGCGACGATCTGCGTCTTCCCGGTCTCTTCCAGAGAAACCGCTGTCTTAAACATAATGCCGTTTTTCGCTCCCATGCCGTTTCCGACCATGATCGCGACCGGAGTTGCAAGTCCGAGCGCGCACGGACAGCTGATCACAAGGACAGAAATCCCTCTCGCCAGCGCAAATCCCACCGTCTGTCCGGCGATCAGCCAGACAATGATCGTGATCGCCGCGATCGCAATAACTGCTGGCACGAACACTCCGGATACCCGGTCCGCGATCTTTGCGATAGGTGCTTTCGTCGCCGCCGCGTCGCTCACCATCTGGATGATCTGGGAAAGCGTCGTGTCCTCTCCGACCCTTGTGGCCTCACAGCGGATAAATCCTGAATGGTTCACGGTCGCCGCGGAGACCTGATCTCCCGGTTTCTTATCTACAGGGATACTCTCCCCGGTGAGCGCAGATTCGTTCACCGCGCTGCTCCCTTCCAGAACGATACCGTCCACGGGTATATTCTCCCCCGGCCTCACCACAAATATATCGCCCTTTCTCACCTGATCGACAGACACCTCTGTCTCAGCTCCGTTTCTCAGGACCGTCGCCGTCTTCGGCGCCAGCTTCATCAGGCTCTTCAGCGCGTCTGTCGTCTTCCCCTTTGAGCGCGCTTCCAGCATCTTGCCCACTGTGATCAGCGTCAGGATCATGGCCGCGGACTCAAAATAAAACTCATGCATATAGGACATCGCGCCTGCCATATCTCCCCGCACCTGTGCATCCGTCATAGCAAACAGCGCATACGTGCTGTAGACGAAGGATGCGCCGGCTCCGAGAGCTACCAGTGTATCCATGTTCGGCGCGCCGTGGATCAGACCTTTGAACCCGCTGATGAAAAACTTCTGGTTGATCACCATGACGGCAGCTGTCAGCAGGAGCTGGAGAAGCCCCATCGCCACATGATTTCCTTCAAAAAATGCCGGGACCGGCCAGTTCCACATCATATGTCCCATTGAAAAATACATCAGGGGGATCAGAAAACAAAGCGAAGCGATCAGCCTTTTCTTCATCTTCGGCGTCTCCTTATCCCTCAGCGAGTCCTCAGCCGCTGCCAGCGATGTCTGCTGCTTCCCTCCTGCTGCCGGAGCACCCTTTTCTGACGCGCCGTATCCCGCTTCTTCCACAGCTGCTATGATATCCGCCGGCGATGCATTCCCTTCCACACCCATGGAATTGGTCAGCAGGCTGACTGAACAGGATGTGACCCCGGGAACCTTGGACACCGCCTTCTCCACCCGGGCGCTGCACGCTGCGCAGCTCATACCGGTTACATTATATTGTTCCATCTCTCTCCCTCCTGTCTTACTTCATCAGCTTCTGCAGGGTCGTCACCAGCTCGTCGATCGTCTCTTCCTTTCCGCTGCGTATATCGTCTGCCACGCAGGTACGGATGTGATTTGCCAGCAGCACCTTGTTAAAACTGTTCAGGGCCGCATTCACCGCCGAGACCTGGACAAGGATATCCGTACAGTAGGCATCATTCTCCACCATCTTCCGGATACCGCGCACCTGCCCTTCGATCCTGCTCAAACGGTTGAGCAGATCCTTGTATTCTTTCTCCGAGCGCTCCTTTGTCTTGTGAGAACACCCGGGACAGGCCTGTTTCATTTCTTCCATGTCATTCACCTCTCTCCGATTTATATGAACCCCCTGGGGGTATTTCTCTTTACAGTGCGATTATATACCCTTCCAGGGTATTTTGCAAGACTTTTTATGACCATCATGAAAATCCACGCGTTATTGCACAGAAACAGACCTGACTCAGCATATAGAAATCCCAAAACAAAGCGTGCAGACTGCATTTCACAAGAAACACATTCTGCACGCTCTCCGAGAGCTGTATCTGTCTGCCCTCCTATTATTCCACGCTTTTCAGCGACTCAACCATATTGATCTTCTTAAGCTTGAAGTACATCACTCCGTTTACAAAGCAGGAGAACACGACCGTGAGCAGGAAGGAATACACAAAGCTGCTTACATCCACGTTTCTGCCGAACATGACCGAATCGATCTCCACTGTCACGATGATAAACTGATGCAGGATCTTGCCCAGCGCCATTCCGAATAAGGAGCCGATCAGCGTCAATATGATATTCTCCCTGTACACATATGCACAGACCTCGCTGCTGTAAAAGCCCAGCACCTTAAGGGTGGCAAGCTCCCTCTTCCTCTCCGTGATATTGATATTATTCAGATTATACAGTACGACAAATGCCAGCATTCCTGCTGATATGATCAGGACAACAATAATAATATCCAGGCTCTCCAGCATATCATCCACCTGCTGTTTCAGGTCTGTCGTATAGCTTACGCTCAGTGCTCCTTCCAGTTCAAGGATATCTCTTCCGACCTCATCTGCCGCTTCCGTCGTCCGGTCTACAGTCCGGTAGCAGATGGAATTATATTCCGGAGCTTCTCCGTACAGCTCCTCGTATACAGAAGGAGTCATATACAGATAGTGAGCCATGTAATTCTCACAGATATGTTCAATGGTGACTTTCATATCACCTCTGTCTTCATCTCTGATCGTGACGGTATCCCCCACTTTCAGCTCCAGCTCCCTGGCCATCTTTTCCGTGAGTACGACGCCGTCATCGCTTAGAGTGTATTCTTCTTTTGTGATCCTGTCGCGCATGACTACGAAATCAGAAAAGTTTTCTGCATCGGACGGCACATTCAGATACACATCCTTCCACTCGCCCCCGTTTCCGATGGTGATCTGGACAAGCAGTCCTTCCGATGCTGCCGCCACCTGCTTCTCCTTCTCAAGCGCTTCCATGACCTGATCCCGCTCCTCTGCGGAGGCATCTTCGTTTAGGATAATATTTCCGTCGTACTGCTGGATCTCTTCGTACTGAAGGACCGCGATGGCCGATATAGAATCCTTGATGCCAAATCCCACGATCATCAGCGCCATACAGCCGCCAATACCGAATATGGTCATGAAAAATCTTTTCTTATATCTTACGATATTCCGCACGCTCGCTTTCCACGAGAAGTTCAGCCGCTTCCAGATAAGCGGGATCCTCTCGAGAAATACTCTCTGTCCCTGCTTCGGCGCCGGCGGTCTCATCAGCTCTGCCGCCTGCTCTCTGAGTTCCCTGGAGCAGGAGAAGAAGGTCGCGCCGAGCGTACAGACAAGCGCGGCTCCCGACGCCATAAGACCGTATTCCAGGTTATACGGGATCCTGAGCACATTCATATGCTGATACATGATCCCATACGCAGTGACAATGATATAAGGAAATACTTTCTCACCGAACAGCACACCGAACACAGAGCCCGCCACTGTAGCCAGAAGCGCATATCCGAGATACTTCGCCGCGATAGAATGCCGCTCATATCCGAGCGCCTTGAGCGTTCCGATCATCGTCCTCTGTTCTTCTACCATGCGGGTCATCGTTGTCAGGCTGATCAGCGCAGCCACGAGGAAGAAGAGCACCGGGAATACTTCTCCGATCGCCCGCATCCTGTCCGCATTGTCTCCGTATCCAGAGTAGTCGGTAAGGTTATTCCTGTCATACACATACCACTTCGGATGCTCCAGCCCAGAGAGCTCTTCTTCCGCGTCAGCAAGCTTCTGCTTTGCATCTTCGATCTGCTGTTCTCCGTCAGCGATCTCCGCTTCCGCCTCGCGCTCCCCGTTATAATATTCTTCCCAGCCGTCGGCAAGTTCCTGCTCGCCGTCAGCGATCTCTGCCTCCGCGTCCGCGATCTGCTGCTCCGCCTGTTCGATCTGCCCCCATCCTGAATTGATCTGTGCCTGTCCTGACTCAATCTCAGTGCGGGCTGATTCTATCTGCGCCTGCGCTTCCGCAACCGCCGCTTCTCCCTGCTGTATTCCTTCATACAGGGCGTTCATCGCCGCAAGCGTCGCATCGTCCGTCTTCCCGCTTGCCGCAAGCGCATTATACTGTTCTTTCAGCCCATTCAAAGAGTCAATCTGTTCGTTCAGTGTATCGATATTGGCATTTAGTTCAGCCGCCGCCTGATCCAGCTCCGCCTGTCTGTCATTCAGCTCCTGCCTGGACGATTCAAGCTCTGTCCTCGACGCTTCGAGCTGGCTCTTCCCGTTGTCCAGCTCCGCCTGCGCATCATTCAGCTCCTGTCTGGCATCTGCAAGCTCTGCTTCCGCCTCTGCCCTTCCGTCAGCAAGCTCCTTTTCCGCATCGGATACTTCCTGACGGGCATTTTCCAGCTCTTCATCCGCCTCGTCCATGATCTGCTGATAGCGGGCGTCCTGACGCTCTTCCTTGATGGCTTCTACGTTGTCAAGGACTTCCTCGATCCTGTCATCATACCCGGACGTAAAGGCTGTCAGCTCCTTCGCGCCGTCCACCTGTGCATAGATCTCGGTGTAAACGTCGAGCGAAAAGCTCTCCTCCGGGACACATACAAAAGCGGCAACGCTTCCTGTCCCTATGGTCGTGCTTCCTCTCTGGAAACCGATATAGCAGGGACTGCTCACCGTCCCCACGATCGTGAAGGTATCCGTTTTCAGCGAATCTGTGATATCATCCTCCGTCCCACTGGAAAAGGTGACCGTATCACCGATCTCCCACGAGCTCGTCTGCAGATAATCCGCATCGACTACACATTCATCCTCAGATTCCGGGAGCCTGCCCTCCTCGAGCTGCACCTGGTTCATCGTCGGAAGGATCGACATCACATGGACAACGATCTGGTTCTCTCCCTCCGAACAGAGTGCATCAACAGAATATCCGCCTTCCGCCTTCTCGATGCCTTCCACTGCCTCGATCGCCTCAATATCATCATCTGTGAGCCCAAGCGTGCTGATGACCTCGATATCCATCAGATTCTTCTGATCAAAGTATGCATCCCCGGAATACCGCATATCCGGCTCTGACGCCCTGATCCCAGAAAAAAACGCCACACCGATCGCAACGATGAAAAAGATGGAGAGGAACCGGCCCAGGCTGCTGCGGATCTCCCTATAAAAATCTTTTCTTAACGCTTTTCTGCCCATTCGCTCACCTTACCATTCTATCTCGTCAATAGACATCGGATTCTCATTCAGCTCCATCTGGGAAACCTGCCCGTTTTTAATATGTATCAGCCTGTCAGCCATAGGTGCGAGCGCCTGATTATGCGTGATGACGATAACTGTCATACCTCTCTCCCTGCACATGTTCTGGAGCAGCTTCAGGATAGCCTTTCCTGTATTGTAGTCAAGCGCTCCTGTAGGCTCGTCGCAGAGCAGCAGCTTGGGATTCTTGGCAAGCGCCCTGGCAATAGACACCCTCTGCTGCTCTCCGCCCGAAAGCTGCGCCGGGAAATTGTCCAGCCTGTCGCCCAGCCCCACATCAGTCAGCACCTCGGCCGCATCCAGCGGATCCTTGCAGATCTGAAGGGCCAGCTCCACATTCTCCAGGGCTGTCAGATTGGGCACCAGATTATAAAACTGGAATACAAATCCGATATCCTCTCTTCTGTAGCCCGTCAGCCGTCTGGAATCGTATGAGGTGATATCCTCCCCGTCCACCAGCAGCGTCCCGCTCGTAGCAGTATCCATCCCGCCAAGGATATTCAGCACAGTCGTCTTGCCTGCCCCGCTGGGACCCACGATCACGACAAACTCACCTTTGTTGATCGAAAAGCTGATCTTGTCTGCCGCCCGGATCTCCACCTCTCCCATCTTGTAGATCTTCGTAATGTCCTGCAGTTTTACAAATTCTTCCATATTTTTTCTCCCGGTTCTATGCTTTTATAATGCTGCGGATTTGAAACCGTCTCGCTCTGGATTTTTAACTGTTTTTCCCGACGGTATTGAGCGACACCGCTTTTCTGAACAGGATCAGTCCGACAAGGAACATGACAGAAAGCGCGCTGACCGCAATATTGATATTTCCTGTCGCCTGGCTGAGAACAGAGACCAGCGCTGTCCCGACGATGGAAGCGCCTTTCCCGCATATATCATAAATTCCAAAATACTCGCCGGATTTTTCAGCCGGGATAATCTTTGCAAAATACGATCTCGAGAGCGCCTGTATCGTGCCCTGGAACATTCCGACAAGGACTGCCAGGATCCAGAAGTCGAGCTGTGTATCAAGCCAATAGGCATAGACCGCGATGCAGAAATACGCCGCAATACAGATCGTGATGATCTTCTCCGGGCTGACCCTCTTCACGATTCTGCCAAATATGAGCACAGACGGAAACGCCACGATCTGCGTCACGAGAAGCGCCAGAAGAAGCCCGGTGCTGTCAAGCCCCAGCGCCTCTCCATATGCTGTGGCCATATCGATCACTGTATATACCCCGTCTATATAGAAGAAAAATGCCAGCAGGAAGACAAAGATATGCTTTTTCTTCGCCAGTTCTCTGAATGTCCGGCCGAGACGGATAAAGCTGTTCTTCACGACATGCTCTCCCGCTTCCGCAAAATATCTCTGCTTGTAGGAGCTGAGCAGCGGCAGCGATGATCCCAGCCACCAGAGGGCTGTGATCAAAAAGGCGAGGATCATAGACGTCTGCATGCTGATACCCAGTCCGTCCGCCCCGAGGACGATCGCAAGACTTACGATGAATGGAATGCAGCTCCCGATATATCCCCATGCGTATCCCTGAGAAGAAACATTATCCATCCTCTCCGGCTCTGTCACATCAGTCAGCATAGAGTCATAGAACACAAGGCTTGCCGAGTATCCCGTCTTTGCCAGCACGAACACAACAAGAAACCAGAGCCACGAAGACAGGAAGCCCAGGACGATACATCCCAGCACGCCAATTCCCATAGCAGCGGTAAAAATGATCTTTTTAAAATTTTTCGTATCCGCCACCGCGCCCAGAGTCGGTCCCAGGATCGCGACCAGCAGTGTACAGACGGATGTGGCATATCCCCAGTACGCGAGATAATCCACATCGGAAATTCCGGCATTGCCTGCCAGATAGTTAAAATAGATCGGAAAGATCGTCGACACCATCATAGTGAACGCTGAATTTCCCACATCATACAGCACCCATTTCTTTTCCAGTGAAGTCAGTTTAAATTTCATGTTCAGGTAAGCTCCTTTTCGTTTTTGTTCCTTCTGCATATCTAAGCTGTCGGATCCTGCTGACCCGCAGGCTCACAGGTGCAGGCTCTCCCAGCTGTCGCCTGCCCCGAATGTCTGATGGAACCTCTTCGGGAGCTCTCCTCCCTGGAACAGCTTTTTCTGGTACTGGATGATCAGGCTTGCCGCCAGCGGGACTGCTCCCGCGAAACGGTTTTTCAGGAGCAGACAGTAGTCTCTGCACGCCGGATTCGGCTCCAGGCTCATGACCATCCCCTTCATGGAAGAATACAGTCCGGCCACTTTCATTCCTCCGAAAAGCACCTTCCGTTTTCCCGGATTCGGCGCCAGAAGAAGCTTGTGATAGAAGATCATGGAGCTCAGCGCTTTTTTCACCGTCTCAGGCGTCAGATCCTGAAAGAACGGGGCGATCACTCTCGCATTCTCTATCGTCGGCCGGATATGTCTCGTCCCAAGATATCTCACCGGATTGATAAAATCCTCCGTCAGCAGCATGCGGTCAAATTCCATCTCGATCTCCGAGTGGCTGATCCCGCTCACCTGTATCATTTTTTCTATATAATTGTGGCACTCACTGTCCAGCGCAAAATGACAGATAAACCCGTAAATATACGCTCTTGCCGCAGCAGGATTCTCCGCATTCCTGATCACCTGCGATGCATTCTCAAAAAATTCATCCGCCATCTTATCGTGAAGCTCATATCCCTGCCCGCTCACCGGATTCTTGACCACAGGTCTGTAATAAAACAGGATATCCGGTCCGTGCAGGCCGATGTCAAAAAGTTCTCGATTGTTTTCGATCGCATTCTGGAGCGGTCTTGGGAGAGCACTCATTACTTCTTTTCCAAATTTATAATGTGCATATGTCGTCGGCATAAATAAAATAACCCCTTTTCCCGTGTAGTGTTCTGGTGCAGTATACACCATATTTATATATTATCACACATTACAGTCAAAAAACTATCATGTCACAAAATTTTTATATAAAGTCTCCCTTGACTTTTCGTCTTTTCCGCCATATATTATATAGTGTGCATATCAGAATGCACATTTATCAACGATACGTATGTATCATTTTTATGGGCTTGTACTGGTTTCGACAGGGGCTCTGAAGATGGAGAAGCTATCCGCAGGCTGATGCGTCAAATCGCAAACTTAAAATTAAACGCTAACGACAATTACGAATTAGCTGCGGCCTAATTGCCGCATGTCGCTCCTGGTGCACTCACACATCGGGAATCCGGCATCAAACATGTGAGAAACGATGACGGCAAAGCTTTGAGCCGTCAGGCGTATCATGAAGCTACCGAACCCGCGAGGATGTCAGTTTTCGCGCGGCAGAGGGAATGATAAAAAACTGACTATGATAGTAGAAGTACATGGGATGGGTTTTTGGACGCGGGTTCGATTCCCGCCAGGTCCACTTGCGGCAGTAACACTGCCGCGTACATAAGCTCAGTATTTTGATACAGTACAGACAAATGGAAACATAGCTCAGCTGGGAGAGCGCTCGCCTGACTAGCGGGAGGTCATGGGTTCGAGCCCCGTTGTTTCCATCGGGAAGCCGGAAGTCCGGCTTCCCTGATCACATGATCTGGGGTATTAGCGCAGCTGGGAGCGCGCCACATTCGCATTGTGGAGGCCACGGGTTCGAATCCCGTATACTCCATTGAAATCCCTTGATTTTACGGGCTTTGCGGGCAATCGTAATTTCAAGGTAATCCAAAAGGCAATTATAGATAGGTTTTATCAAATGATTCCTATGCGGAACTCTGGGATTGTATCCTGTAGTTCCGCTTTTTTTCTGTGCGATCTCCTTGCCGCTCTATTTGCAGTATACAGTGTGGCGGACCAACCATAGAGCACACTCCTGCTGACGTTTTCAAAGATAGAATATTTATTTATTAATTCTATAAAATAGAGTATAATTAATATGCAGTATTCACAAACAAAAGATTGATCGCCTGCAATGTGCAGGGAATCACTGGATCCAAAAAGGACTTTACTTCTTTGCCGTATTCTAGAGTACAGGCCTTTTCTATCGAGACAGCGGGAACTTTAGATATGGATGCTGAATTAACACTTTGCTGCAGTGGACTCGTCAGTGTTAAGTTTGATTTTTCTGCTGGAGGAGAAATAAAAACTATTGGAAAGATTATATCATCCTACATTCTGTAGATATAAAATCCGCCCCAGCAGGCAGGATATGTGCCGGAGCAGATTGATCTCCAAAGAGATTCAATAAGCAAGAAATCAGAATAATAAGATGCCTTGGCACTCTCTCGAACCGCCGGGGCACTCACAACCAAACAATGTATTTACCCAGGCAGCCGAGGGGCGTGCTGGTTCCCGATCCGAGTCTTGCGGAAAGGGGAAAGCTTATGAGTACATATGAGGAATTTATGGTCATACTGGCCGTAGCCGGATTAATCATCTCAATTCTGAATTTGAAAAATAAGTAAGCCGCCCTGTATCTTGGTCGGATAGGACGGCTTACAAATGTAACTGTTGATTCGCCGGATCGGGTAGCTTGCACCTACCCGTCGGCTGTCTTGTTAAATACATTATAGCAGATGCATCTAAAAAGTCAACTACATGGCTTTTAGGCTTTTTTAGGCTCTACTCCCCCGGACTGCTTCCCCGGAGGGATGAAAGTATCTCAACGGCAATCTCTTTTGCCTTTCCACTTGTCACTTCCGCCCCTTCTGTCTCTCCCAGATAAACACAGAAATATCTCCTCTCTCCTTCGATATCGGCGAACCCTGTAAACCACGCGTCGACCGCAGTGGCACCGTCCGCCCCCAGCCCTGTCTTACCATAAACAGGTACGCCCGCTGTGTCCAGATCTGTGACCAGCATGACCTCTTTCAGCTTCTCCTGGGTTTCTTCAGAAAATTGTGAACTGCTGCCGAAAATACGCTCCATAACTTCCGTCTGCTCCCGCGGTGATATCAGCAGGGACGATTCGATCCAGAACCCGGTCTGATCGCGGTTATCTGTATTTGTATTGAGCGTGCCTGCCCAGTCGCTGATGTCGCAGTTTCCGTATTGGAGCCTGCTCAATTCACTTTCCATGAGGTCCGCGCCGATCTCATCGACCACCTGCCGAAAATACCAGACACAGGAAGTCCTGAACGCATCCTCAAAGCCGATGTCCCGATTCCAGTCCGCATTCCAGTATATTTCTCCGCTCCACGCCCGTACCGAGTCTTCCGGTGCGATGATCCCGTGTTCCAGTCCGACCGCAGATGATATTACCTTAAATGTAGAACAGGGAGAACGCCGTGTCTCTGCCAGCTCCTGGTTATATATCTGGTAATAGTTCCTCTCAGGGTCATAGACTACAGCCGCTCCGTTCAGTCCGTCAAAATACCCTGACCAGACAGCGTTTTCAATAACCGGGGCTGCCGCAGGCTCCTGTACATCTGAAGCTCCTTTTGATTCTTCCTCACTGCTCTGGCTGGCAGAAATCTCTGTGTCTGAAGACGCCTCCTCATTGCCGCTCTCTTTTCCGCTGCAGCCGCCAAGAACCATGACCGCAGATATGAGCAAAACAAAACTGCTTATCTTTTTCTTCCTTTTCGCACTGCTCTTTTTCATACCTACATCCTCTCCTTCTGAAACTATCTTTCTGTCAGCCTTAAACCTTTTCCCTGTGATCCCGGCGCCGTCTTTTGTAATTTTTCTCCTCTGCCGTGCTCCGAGTTAGTCTTACGTATGTAATACCATATATATTACATATGTAAGATTAATATGTCAAGCATATGCTGCATTTCTGTCCGGCATTCCTTCTTTGATTTTGCGTATATTTATGCTACTATGGATAAGGGCTTGACCCCTCGCTTTATTTTGTTCCATATTTTTCAAAAAGGAGAATGCATATGAAATATAAAAATATAGTCTTTGATTTCGGCAATGTTATCGGAAAATTCGACGGCCGCTACATCCTCAGCCAGTTCTGTTCCTCCGAACAGGATCTCGAGCTTCTATTCGATGTGATCTTCAGCGGCTGGGACGATCTGGACAAGGGCACTGTCGATTATGATGAAAATATAGAAAACGTAGTCCGCCGTGTTCCCGCCCATCTGGAGGACACTGTGCGCGCATTCTTCCGCGGCTGGCCGGAGCATATCCTGCCAATCCGGGAGACAGCTGATTTTATCCGGGAGCTGAAGGATCAGAATGTTCCGATCTACCTGCTCTCGAATGCGCCCACCTATTTCGCAGAATGGGCGGAGAGGATCGATACGCTCAGGCTGTTCGACGGCATTGTCTTCTCCGCACCGCTCAAGATGGCAAAACCGGAGCCTGAAATCTATCAGCATCTGTTCCAGGCGTATGACCTGAAGCCGGAAGAATGCTTCTTCATCGACGATCTCGAGAGAAACATCAAGGCGGCGAAAGCTGTCGGAATGGACGGCATCATCTTCACCGGCGATATCGATGCTGTCAAGCAAACGATCGGATTTTAATCTCCAAGATTGAAAAGGAACGATCTGTTCTGACACAAAAACGGCAGGGAAAGCTCCCCATCGGGATACATTTCCTGCCGTTTTTATTTCCGCTGTCCGCTCTGCTCGATTACAGATTTCGTATCTTAAAGTCTCTCTGAGCCTCTCTCCTCTGATCCTTTTTGGCGATATCCGCTCTCTTGTCGTAGAGCTTCTTTCCTTTCGCCAGCCCGATCTCCACCTTCACAAGGCTTCCGCTGAAATAGACCTGGAGAGGCACCACCGTGATCCCCTGCTCCTTCATCTTGCCGAAGATCTTATCGATCTCTTTCCTGTGGAGAAGGAGCTTTTTCACACGGAGGGGATCCTTATTGAAGATATTTCCCTTCTCATAGGGAGAAATGTGCATACCGTAGATGAACATCTCCCCGTTTTCCACACGGATGAACGCCTCTTTGATGCTGCATTTCCCCATTCTCAGAGACTTCACTTCCGTGCCGTGGAGAACGATCCCTGCTTCGTATTTCTCCAGGATAAAATAGTCATGATATGCTTTCTTGTTATTGGCGATAAGTTTTTTCTCTGTCTTTGCCATAATAAAATCCTCTATACAAACTCAAAATTCACGGTCCTCTGGATGCGGTCCGCATCCTTCACGCGGACTCTCACCTTCTGTCCCAGCTTATATACCTTCCCTGTACGCTCTCCGACCAGCTCATAGCGCTGCTCGAAATACTCATAATGATCATCTCCCATATCGGCCACATGCACAAGTCCTTCCACTGTATTAGGAAGCTCCACGTAGGCTCCCCACTTCGTAACCCCTGAGATGACGCCTTCATACTCTTCTCCGATCCGCGCGCGCATGTACTCCGCCTTCTTCATCTTCACGACCTCGCGCTCCGTTTCCTCCGCCAGCCGCTCCCGCGCACTGCACTGCGCCGCCACTTCAGGGAGGATCTTCTCATAGTGCAGGACTCTCTCTTCGGTCAGCCTGCCCCTTAAGTTCTCCTTGATGATCCTGTGGATCTGCAGATCCGGATACCTCCGGATCGGGGATGTAAAATGAGTGTAATATTTTGCCGCAAGACCGAAATGCCCGGTATTCTCCGTCGTATACCGCGCCTGCTTCATAGACCGCAGAGTCAGTCGGCTGATCAGAGGTTCTTCGGGCGTCCCCTCTGCCTTCGCCAGCAGCTTCTGTATCTCCTTCGGCCGCACCTCGTTCCTCATATGGATATGGTAGCCGAAATTGTTGATAAAAGCGGCAAGCTGCCTCATCTTCTCTTCATCCGGCACGTCATGCGTCCGATAGAGAAACGGAAGCTCTCTCCAGAAGTACTCTTCTGCCACAGTCTCATTTGCCAGGAGCATGAAGTCCTCGATGATCTTTGTAGCGGCATTGCGCTCATACGGCCTGATCTCCTTCGGCCGGCCATCCTCGTCCAGCTCGATCTTTGTCTCCGGGAAATCAAAATCAATGGATCCGCGTTTTCCTCTTCTCTCTCTGAGAATCTCAGACAGCTCGCTCATCATCTGGATCATTGGGACAAATTTTTCGTTCTCCCGCAGTGCCTCCTCATCTCCGTCAAGCATCTTCGTGACTCCGGTATAGCTCATCCGCTTGTCCACACGGATCACAGTCTCTGCGATCACATGGTCCGCGACTTCTCCCGCCGGGGTGATCGTCATGATACACGAAAGCGCCAGTCTGTCCTCGCCCGCATTCAGAGAACAGATGCCATTGGACAGCTTATGGGGCAGCATAGGGATCACGCGGTCCGCCAGGTAAACGCTCGTTCCCCTCTTCAGCGCTTCCCTGTCCAGCGCGCTCCTCTCCTGCACATAGTTGGTCACATCTGCGATATGGACGCCGAGCTGATAGTTCTCTCCGGCGCGCGTCACCGACACAGCATCATCCAGATCCTTGGCATCCTCGCCGTCGATCGTCACCATCTGCCAGTCCCGCAGGTCCATCCTTCCCGCGCAGTCAGCCTCGCTCACCTCTTTGCCCACTCGCACCGCCTGGTTCAGCACCTTCTCCGGAAATTCCGTCGGCAGATCATAGTCTTTCACAATAGAGAGGATATCTGTCCCCGGATCATTGATGTGTCCTATGATCTCCGACACTTCGCCCTCAGGCTTCATCCGCTCACCGCCGTAGGAAGTCAGCTCTACTACGACCTTATGCCCTGTCATCGCGTCCTTCTCTTTGCCCGCAGGAATATAGATATCTCTGATAAATCTCTGATTATCCGGACGGACGAAGCCGAAGCTTCCGCACTTCTGATAAAGTCCCACGACCTTTGTCACGGAATGGGACAGGATCTTGACGATCTTTCCCTCCCTGCGCCGTCCCCCGGGTGTTCCTGTGATGATATATTCCACCTCGTCGCCGTGAAACGCTCCGTTTATGTTCTCCTCGGCGATAAAGATATCTTCCCCGCCGTCCTCAGGAGCGACAAACCCGAACCCCCGGGCATTTGCCTGAAATGTCCCCTTCTCCCGCTTTGCCGAACCTATACTATATTTCCCACGCTTGGAAAGCGCGATCTTCCCCTCATCCACAAGGCTGCCCAGTACGGCCTTCAGCTCATCTCTCTGCTCCCTCGGGATCTGGAGCACGACCGCCATCTCCCGGAGCTTCATCGGCACATAGAGGTCGTCTTTCATAAAATCATAGATTACTTTTTTCCGCTTTTCAAATGTCTGATCCATTCTCTTCTCCTGTCAGGCTGTGTTATGCTGCCGCTCTCACTGATCGTGTTATCGTTCCTTTTGCAATAAAAAACAAAACACCCTATATCCGCATAGAGTGTTTTTGTCCTTTATTATCTTCCGATATAGCATATTCAATACAGCTTATGTCTCTTAATTAAAAAACTTAAGATTCAGAACGAGCGCAAGTACGATGAAAAGCACAGCCAGAAACTTCGTGGACTTCACAAGCGCTCCCTCCATAGAACGTCCTTTGTTCTGTCCCCAGTATGTGTCGGCGGCTCCGCTGATCGTTCCCAGTCCAGCTGATTTTCCTTCCTGTAAAAGAATAATCGCGGACAGTGCGATGCAATCTATAACGAAAATAATAGTTAAAATAATCTTTAAAATATCCATTTTCACACCTCCTGCGGATAAACCATAACTAGTTTACCACAGCAGCCAAAAGTTTGCAAGGATTTTCCTTTTGTCAGGGCAAAAAGAATAACTGTTCAGCCGCTCAGCTCGAAAAGATCGGGAGCCTTTTCAGCTCCCGATCCTGTTTTTCATTTCTTATTACTCTGCAGCGTATACGTCTACCAGTTTCTTCAGGTATTCGTATCTCTCCATAGCTTCCTGCTCGTTGATCGCGAACAGTCTTGCGGCCTTCTCCGGATTGGATCTCTTCAGCGCATTGTAACGGACTTCTCCGTCAAGGAATGCCTGATAGTCTTCCTGCTTCGGAGCCTTGCTGTCAAGTGAGAACTTGCTGCCCTCAGCAGCCGGATTGTAACGGAAGTTGTTCCAGTATCCGCACTCTACTGCAAGCTGCTCCTCTGTCTGAGCCTTGCTCATACCCTTCTTGATACCGTGGTTGATACACGGAGCGTAAGCGATGATAAGTGACGGTCCCGGATAAGCCTCAGCCTCTGTGATGGCCTTGACTGTCTGGTTGAAGTCAGCACCCATAGCGATCTGTGCAACGTATACGTAGCCGTAGCTCATTGCCATGCCCGCAAGGTCTTTCTTCTTCGTCTCTTTACCGCCTGCTGCGAACTGTGCTGTAGCACCTGTCTTCGTAGCCTTGGAGGACTGTCCGCCTGTGTTGGAGTAAACCTCAGTATCGAATACCATGATGTTGATGTCCTTGCCGCTTGCGAGTACGTGGTCAACGCCGCCGAATCCGATATCGTAAGCCCATCCGTCACCACCGAATACCCACTGGGATTTCTTAGCGAGGAAGTCTTTGTTCTTCAGAAGCTCTGTCTTCTCCATACGGTCGCATCCACATTTCTCAAGAGCAGCCACCAGCTTGTCTGCAGCTGTTCCGTTTGTTGCGCCGCATCCGAATGTATCGATGTATTCCTGAGCTGCCGCCTTAACGTCTGCATCTTCTGCATCCTCAGCAAGCTTCTCTGCATAGCCTTTCATTCTGTCACGGATCGTGTTCTGAGCGAGCAGCATACCGTAACCGAACTCAGCGTTGTCCTCAAACAGGGAGTTAGACCAAGCCGGTCCTTTTCCTTCCGGTGTCACCGTGTAAGGTGTGGACGGTGAGGAGTTGCCCCAGATAGAGGAACATCCTGTTGCGTTTGCGATATACATTCTGTCTCCGAACAGCTGTGTGATCAGTTTTGCATAAGGTGTCTCGCCACATCCAGCACATGCGCCTGAGAACTCAAGCAGTGGCTGTTTGAACTGGCTTCCCTTTACTGTTGTCTCTTTGAATTTTGCGACAACCTCCGGTTTTACCGGGATCTCTCTTCCGTAATCGAAGAAGTCCTGCTTGCCGGCATTTGCTTCCATGTTCTCCATAACGAGCGCCTTCTCGCCCTTCTTGCCCGGGCAGACATTCGCACAGGAACCACATCCCGTACAGTCGTAAGCGGATACAGTCATGGAGAATTTCATTCCCGGCATACCGATCATGTCGATCGCTTCCATTCCTTCCGGTGCTTTGGCAAGCTCGTCCTCTGTCAGGGCTACCGGACGGATAACAGCGTGCGGACATACATATGCACAGCGATTACACTGGATACAGTTCTCCGGTTTCCATACCGGGATGTCTACTGCGATACCGCGCTTCTCATATGCAGAGGATCCGGACGGTGTAGAGCCGTCTACATAGTCGTTAAATGCAGATACCGGAAGTGTATTTCCTTCCTGAGCATTTACCTTGGCCTGGATATTCTTAACGAAATCAACAACGTCTTTTCTGCCGTTCTCGTCTACCTTCGGCGAAGCAAGTCCTTCGTCAGCTGCATCTTTCCAGCTCTCCGGGACTGTCACTTCAACAACCTGTTTTGCACCTGCGTCGATCGCATCGTAGTTCATCTGTACGATCTTGTCACCTTTTCTTCCGTAAGTAGCCTTAGCAGCAGCCTTCATCAGGTCAATTGCCTCTTCCTCCGGAATGATGGCAGCAAGTTTGAAGAATGCAGACTGGAGCACTGTGTTGATACGTCCGCCAAGTCCGATCTCTTTACCGATCTTGATACCGTCGATCGTATAGAATTTGATATTATGATTTGCAATATAAGCCTTCACCTGTCCCGGAAGATGTTTCTCAAGACCTTCCATATCCCACGGACAGTTCAGAAGGAATGTACCGCCGTCAACAAGCTCCTGCACCATGTTGTACTTGTCAACATAGGACGGATTGTGGCATGCCACAAAGTTTGCCTGATGGATCAGGTATGTAGATTTGATCGGAAGCTTACCGAAACGGAGGTGAGACATTGTAACACCGCCGGACTTCTTGGAGTCATAGTCAAAGTAAGCCTGTGCGTACATATCTGTGTTGTCACCGATGATCTTGATGGAGTTCTTGTTCGCTCCGACTGTACCGTCAGCGCCAAGTCCCCAGAATTTACAGTTGATCGTTCCTTCCGGTGTTGTGACAAGCGGCTCGTCAGCTTTCAGAGACAGATGTGTCACATCGTCCTCGATACCGAGTGTGAATTTCTGCTTCTCATCATTGTGATATACAGCAACGATCTGAGCAGGAGTCGTATCCTTGGAACCAAGTCCGTAGCGTCCTGTATAGATCGGCACTGCGTCGAATTTGGAGCCTTTGAGCGCTGCGACAACGTCCAGATACAGCGGCTCGCCCATAGCTCCCGGCTCTTTTGTTCTGTCAAGAACAGAAATCTTCTTAACAGTATCCGGAATTGCATCGATCAGAGCCTGTGCGCAGAACGGTCTGTACAGACGTACCTTTACAACGCCGACTTTCTCGCCTGCCTTCATCAGGTAATCGATCGTCTCCTCGATCGTATCGCAGACAGAACCCATAGCAACGATCACGTGCTCTGCGTCCTCTGCTCCATAGTAGTTGAACAGCTTATAGTCTGTTCCGATCTTGGCATTGACCTTGTCCATGTAATCCTGAACGATTCCCGGCATTGCATCGTAATACGGGTTGCATGCCTCTCTTGCCTGGAAGAAGATATCCGGGTTCTGAGCGGAACCTCTCTGGCACGGATGGTTCGGATTCAGCGCATGTGCGCGGAAAGCATCGATGGCATCCATATTTACCAGATCCTTCAGATCTTCGTAATCCCATGTCTCGATCTTCTGGATCTCGTGGGATGTACGGAATCCGTCAAAGAAGTTGATGAAAGGAAGCTTTCCTTCCAGAGCTGCACAGTGAGCAACCGGTGTCAGGTCCATAACCTCCTGAACGCTGGACTCGCAGAGCATAGCTGCTCCGGTCTGACGACAGGCATAAACGTCTGAGTGATCGCCGAAGATGGAAAGCGCGTGGCTTGCCAGTGCACGTGCAGATACGTTAAACACGCCCGGGAGCTGCTCTCCGGCTACTTTGTATAAGTTCGGAATCATAAGCAGAAGTCCCTGGGAAGCTGTAAATGTTGTTGTAAGAGCTCCGGCGGAAAGAGATCCGTGCACAGCACCTGCCGCACCTGCCTCGGACTGCATCTCTACGACATTGACTGTCTGTCCGAAGATATTTTCTCTGCCTTCTGTAGCCCATTCATCAACGTGCTCCGGCATAACGGATGACGGTGTGATCGGGTAGATTGCCGCAACTTCTGTGTAAGCATATGACACGTGAGCAGCAGCCTGGTTACCGTCCATGGTCTTCATTTTTCTTGCCATTTTCTTGTTCCTCCTTAAGTTTTACATAGAAAATATAATTATTCACATGTGTTTTAATTATATCCCCAAAAAAGGCAAAAGTCCATAGAGGGCAGTCGGTTTTTTGTATCTTTTGATGTACAGTAGTCATAAAAAGAACCCGCCCGCGGCAGGTTCTTTTGTGAATTTCTTAACAAATAATATGATATTTTTGAATAATCGGATGATTTTTATCTGGTGTCAAAACCAACTCGAAGAACCGATCATCGGTTCTCAAAACGCACATTGAGAGACCGCTTCTGCTCTCATCCTGCCTTTCCGCTCACCTCAGCCTCTTTTCCCCTGTGCCCCAGGCCTATGCACACCACTTCTCCCTGAAGTCCCGCCGCATAGTCCTTCCGCTCGATCTGCTCCAGCGCCTCTCCCGCCAGTTCCCGCAGATCTTTGTTCTCATCCCGCGTATACTTAAACTCCATGATGATATTCGGCTTCCCCTCCGTCTTTGCCCTGAGAATGATATCGCTCCTTCCCATACCGCTCTCCCGGTTGCTTTCGACATCATAATCTCCCGTCAGGAAAGTGCACATCCCGAGCATCATCATGTGATAGCTGTTTTCTTCTTTCAGATCATAATACGACGGCAGTGTCCGCAGAAGACGTTTATATTCATCTGCAAAACCTTCCAGATCCTTCTCCATCAGCCGGCGGAACATCTGCGCCATGCTCCCCTCTGTCGTCCCTATGTAAAGAGCCGTCAGCTCCCGGAACGCGCGCATCACTTCCCGGTTCGGCACACGCAGCGTACACATTCCATCCGCTGACACTTCTTCCGCGGTCAGCATCCCTGCGCTTAAGAGCATTCCCCACAGCGTCTCAACATCTCGGACTTCATAATAGGTGCTGTCCATTTTCACCTCTGTCCTGTAGGTCCCGCTCTCGATCAGCGTCTCATAGCCCGGCCGGAACTGCTCTTCTATTTCTTTCATGGCAGTACGGATCAGGCTGTTCTCACTTGTGTTCACCCAGAAAGGCTCCATCCTCTTACGCCTCGCATAGTTCGTGACTGACCAGGGATTATAGATATGAAAATCTCCAAACCGGTACCCATCATACATTTTTCTGACCTGTCCGTCCAATTGCAGACCGCAGGCTTCAAGCAGTTCCTGCGTCTCCTGCTCTGTAAATCCGAAACAGTCTGCGTATTCCGGAGAGTTTACCGTACATACGGCAAGGTTGTTCAGTCCCGAGAAAATATTCTCTTTTGCCACACGCTGGATTCCCGTCAGAAATGCACTTTCGAGCGATGCATTTCCTTTCAGCAGGCTGCCCAGCATGACGGAAAAGACCGGCCTTATCTCCTGATAAAAGCCGCTGATCAGCGCCTGCATGATCGGAGTGTCGTACTCGTCGATAAAAACTTTAACGCCTTTTCCGTAATAGCATTCTAAAGCGGTGCATAGTCCTGACAGAGAAAATGAAAGATAGTCGAAGCCTTCCTTTTTCTCCCAGCTCCACATACAGTCGTAAATTCTCTGCAGTTCCCTGCACATGTTATCCGGAAGCTTTTTTTCTCTCCACAGGAACTCATACCTCATGTACTCTTTCCTGACCTCGCCAGACAGCTGATTCAAAAGAAACTTCGCATTTTCACCCCTGGCATTTGCAAAAGACAGGGCGATCACCGGATACTGGTTCATCTTGTCCGCCCACTTTGTCTCCATGATCTCCGTGCCTGCAAAAATATCTGCCGAGTCCTTTGTAATGTCAAAAAATTCGGAAAGCATCGACATATTCAATGTCTTTCCGAAACGTCTGGGACGGGTAAGAAGCGTCACCTTGTCTCCCGCCGCCAGATATTCCGCGATCAGCCGTGTTTTGTCCACATAGTAATTCTGCTTCTCCCGCATTTCCCTGAAATTATCAATTCCTATTGCCATCTTAACTTTTATCGACTGTTCCTTCACGCTCATGCTGACACCCCACATTTTTTGTCTGCTATACAAAAATCGGTTATTCCCCTTATAACCTGTATAAGGAGTATAACCGATTTTTACATCTTTCTCAATGAATTTGTAATCTGTGATCAGCAGTTAAAACTTAAATATCTTGTCTTTCTTCTTCGGAGGCTTTTTGCCCACGATCTTATCCGGCATGGGCTCATACTGCTTTCCGCTCTTCATCATCGGCATTTTCTTATGGTTCTTCCTGAGATACAGAAGAGCCGCCCCTGCAAAGACAACAACGCATCCCGCGATCACCTGGGAGATAGGAAGCCCGATCCCCGGGATCAGGAGCTGGTCTGTGCGGAGTCCCTCGATCCAGACTCGCCCGAGCCCGTAGCCGAAGATATACATGAGAAACAGCTCGCCCTCGTATTTCTTATGCTTCCGGTAAAGGACAAGGATGACGAGCAGCGCACAGCACCAAAGTGACTCATAGAGGAACGTGGGATGCACCTGGATATAGCTTACCCCGTCGATACGCTCTATGTTCTCCCTCATCAGCTCTGTCACGTCGCCGGAGCGCACTGCATCGAGCGGCAGACGCATGGCAAACAGACTGTCCGTATATTCTCCGAACGCCTCGCGGTTGAAGAAGTTTCCCCAGCGCCCAAGCATCTGACCGTTCAGGATCGCCATGGCTACCGTATCCAGTATCTGGAAAGGCGACAGGTGCTTCACTCTCGCCATGATAAAGACTGTGATCACCGCTGCGATCACGCCGCCGTATATGGCGAGCCCTCCCTGCCGGAGATTAAAGATATCAAGCAGATTATCCTTGTACATATCCCAGGAGAATACCACATAGAAGATCCTTGCGCCGGCGATCCCTGCGATCACGCCGATGATCCCCATATCAAGATAATCCTCCGGATTCTGGCGGGTGCGTTTTGCCTCAGCTGCAGCGATCAGAAAACCGATCAGGATCGCCGCCCCTATGATGATGCCATAATAGGCGACCTCGAATCCAAAGATGCTGATGCTCTTTCCCACATGGTCAAGATTGATTCCGAGATTCGGAAAACTGATATTATAATGCATATTCCTGCTCCCTTCTGCCGTACATGTGCGTCATTTACACGTTAAACCGGAACAGCATGATATCTCCGTCCTGCACGACATAGTCTTTTCCTTCCAGACGAATCAGTCCCTTCTCTTTTGCCGCTGTGTGAGACCCGCATGCGATCAGGTCATCATAGCTCACAACTTCCGCGCGGATGAATCCACGCTCAAAATCTGAGTGGATCTTTCCTGCCGCCTGCGGAGCCTTTGTCCCGCGTTTGATCGTCCATGCACGCACTTCCGGCTCTCCCGCGGTGAGGTAGCTGATCAGTCCGAGCAGGTGATAGCTCGCCTTGATCAGTTTCTCCAGACCGGATTCCTTAAGCCCCAGGTCGTCGAGGAACATCTTTTTCTCGTCCTCATCGAGCTGTGCGATCTCTTCCTCGATCTCTGCACATACGACGAAGACCTCGCAGTCCTCCTGAGCGGCATACTCACGGACCGCCTTCACCCCGGCATTTGCCGCGCCGTCGTCCGCCAGATCATCCTCTGACACATTGGCTGCGAAGATCACAGGCTTCGCTGTCAACAGATTGTAGCCTGCAAGCCATGCCTGCTCGTCCTCATCGTCCGTGACAAAGCTCTTGGCCAGCTTATTCTCTTCAAGATGCGCCTTCACGCGCTCCAGGAGCGCGAGCTCCTTCGCCGCTGTCTTGTCGTTGCGGGACAGCTTGACTGTCTTGGAGATCCTTCTCTCAAGGATCTCAAGATCCGAAAAGATCAGCTCCAGATTGATCGTCTCGATGTCGCGCATCGGGTCGATGCTGCCGTCCACATGCACGATATTGCTGTTCTCAAAGCATCTCACCACATGCACGATCGCATCCACCTCGCGGATATTCGCAAGGAACTGGTTCCCCAGACCTTCCCCCTTGGAAGCGCCCTTTACAAGCCCGGCGATATCGACGAACTCGATAGCTGCCGGGATGATCTTCTTCGTGTGATACATCTCTCCCAGCACATCCAGCCTCTTGTCCGGCACGGTCACGACTCCTACGTTCGGGTCGATCGTACAGAAGGGGTAATTGGCAGATTCCGCCCCCGCCTTCGTCAGTGAATTAAACAATGTACTCTTTCCCACATTGGGCAGTCCTACGATTCCTAATTTCATGTCTTTCTCCTTTTAACCATCTCGTTTTCAGGCAGCTCTCCCTCGAGATTCCTGCCCGTATATCAATCCCTCGTCTCCATCAGGATCACGACTCCGAACGAGAACGCGATCTCTACCGTATCCTCCGCATATTCATTGCTCACACAGAGGCTTCCATAGGGTCTCAGGACGTGATTTTTCAGGGGATATTTCGCCCCGGTAATATTGAAGTCATCCACAGGGAACTCAAGCGGGAAGACAGAGAAGAACGGTCCGAACGCCTCTTCTCTCCGCAGAGTGATCCCATGATCAAGAAGCCTGATCTGATTGTGACTGTCCACGATCCGCGCGTCTGCTCCCGCATCCAGCGCCACCTTAAGGCTCTGCACATTCGCCCACAGATGGTCCGCCCTCTTTCCTGTCCCTCCCAGGATCCAGATCTCATGGCGGTGAAGGTCAAGACAGAGTCTCAGGGCGATCTCCGTGTCTGAGGCGTCCTTCACCGGGTTAAACTCTCTGATCGGGATCTTTGTCTCGTTGCGGTAATACGCCACCACATCATCCGGAGCACTGTCAAAATCCCCCACAATATAGTCAGGCTTTATATCATGATCATGAAGAAAGACAAGTCCCCTGTCCACACCGATGATAAACTCCGTATCCTCACTGTTCAAAATTGGAAGGGCGAACTCTTCTTCGAGCAGCCCGCCGCTTACGATCACAGTCCGTTTACTCATAACTTCTCAATATCTCCATAAATTTCTCTGTGTTTTCTTTGATATCATTCTTAAACACACCGGAACCCGAGACGATGACATTCGCTCCCGCCTCCAGCACTTCCGCTACATTGGATGGATAGATCCCGCCGTCTACCTCAATATCTGCCGGCAGGTTCCGCTCATCCAGAAGTTTCCGAAGCTCTCTGATCTTATCGAGAGACTCCGGGATAAATGCCTGACCGCCGAATCCCGGCTCCACACTCATGACCAGGAACATCTCCGCCCGGTCAAGATAAGGCAGCAGCGCCTCGACCGGAGTGGCCGGCTTGATCGATATCCCGGCTTTCACTCCGCAGGCATGGATCTTATCCAGTGTCTCAGACAGGTCGATGCACGCCTCGAGATGTACCGTAATGAGATCTGCGCCGCATTTTGCAAATTCCTCCACATAACGCACCGGCTCTTCTATCATCAGATGAACATCCATCACCTGTCCCGTCACTCCACGGATCGAAGCCAGGACCGGCATCCCGAAGGAAATGCTCGGCACGAACATCCCGTCCATCACATCGAAATGGATGTACTGTGCTCCCCCTTCTTCTGTAATCTTAAGCTGCTCTCCCAGGCGCTTGAAATCTCCTGAGAGTATGGATGGCGCTAAAATCCTGTTCATCCTTTAATACCTTTTCCTTTCCTGAAGCTCCCGGTACATTTCCTCATAATCTCCGTACCGTATCTTGTGTATCTTTCCCTGCTCTACGGCATCTTTGACCGCGCATCCCGGTTCATGGATGTGGTCGCAGCCGCTGAATCGGCACTGTCCCTCATACGGAGCAAACTCCGGGAAACAGTACTTCAGCTCTTCTTTCTCAAAGTCGTTTACATACAGCGAGCTGAATCCCGGCGTATCCATGATATACGAATCCTCGTTGATGACGATCAGCTCGGAGTGGCGGGTCGTATGTTTTCCCCGCGCGATCTTCCGGCTGATATTCCCGGTCTCCATCTGCACATGCGGCTGGATGAGATTGATCAGGGAGGACTTTCCGACTCCGGATGGTCCGGCGATCGCGGTAGTTTTTCCCTTCAGAAAGGCTTTCAGCCTTTCAATATTGATCTGTTCCCTTGCGCTTGTAAATACAAGCGGGCAGCCGCACCCTCTGTAGATCTCGTCCAGCTTCTCGATATCCGGACTTTCGGCAATGTCCGTCTTGTTAAAGCACAGCACTGTCGGGATATCTTTCCTCTCCATCATGACCAGAAAACGGTCCAGGAGATTGAAATGGGGTTCCGGCTCAGTCACCGCGAACACCACAAGAGCCTGATCGATATTCGCCACTGCCGGGCGGATCAGCTCATTCTTTCTCAGAAGGATCTTCGTGATGCTCCCTTCCATATCCTTCTCATCAAGGATTTCGATCTCGGCGTCGTCCCCCACGAGAGGCTTGATACCGTCTTTGCGGAAAACGCCTTTTGCCTTACACTCATAAACACCGGATCCTACTACGTGAACGTAGTAGAATCCGGCGATTCCTTTTACAATTTTTCCCTGCATGATATTACTGCTTCTCATGGTCAGTTTGTATTGTCTGTATCCGAGTCTCCCGAGGATGAACCTCCGGACGACTCCGGACCGATGCTTACAGTGAATCCTACGGCAGTACCCTCCGCGACTTCAGTACCCGGACTGATCGTCTGATTCATGACATATCCCGGAGTAATGCTGCTGCTGTTCGCTTCCGTCACCTTTCCCACTTCAAGCCCTGCTGCGGTCAGCGCCTGTTCTGCCTCTTCCCTGGTCATGCCCGTTGTCAGGTTCGGCACTGTAACTGTCTTCGTCTCAGGTCCAAGGCTCACAACATAGCTCACGGTGCTGCCTTCTTCCACCTGTTCTCCCTCGAGCGGCGACTGGGAAATAACCTGTCCTGCCGGCTCGTCGCTGTACTGCTCAGTAACACTTCCGACCAGTCCGGCGCTCGTAAGAGCCGCCTCCGCGTCCGCGGCCTGTCTGCCGACAAGCTTCGGCACAGCCACCATCTTTGTCTCGGGGCCTGTGCTGACTACGATCGTCACCTCTGATCCTTCCTCAACCTCGGTCCCAGCATCCGGGCTGACCGAAATAACGCGTCCTGCATCTACATCATCGCTGGCCTCAAATTCCTTCTTCACGATAAGCCCTGCGTCCTCGATCTCTTTCTCGGCATCGGCTTCTTTAGCATCGACGACATTCGGCACCTGCACCATCTTTGTCTCAGGACCTGTGCTGACTACGACTTCAATGGTCGTATGTTCATCGACCTTCTCGCCTTCGCCGGGATCCTGGCTTATGATCTCTCCCTTGTCATATTCGTCCGATGCCTCTCTTCCGGAAACGCGCATTCCGAGATTCTTGTCATTCAGCTCATCACGCGCCTCATCCTCTGTCATCCCGCGCACATCCGGAACATCTACCTGTTTCTCAGTCGTCGCTGTGATGCCCGGGCCGCTGAAGACGCCGACTGCATTTCCCACAAGGAAGATGACCAGAAGGGCAACGATCACGCCTGCAACGATCAGCAGGATCCGCATGATCTTCTTGGTATCGGGATTTACATCCTTCTTCTTCCTGCGCTCTTCCTGGTAGTCGTCATCGTCCTCCTCGTCTTCGTCGTCATATTCATCTTCATCATAGTCGTCATCATATTCGTCGTCTTCGTCATCATACCGCTGATTCTGGAGCTGCTCCAGTTCTTCCGTGGACATGACGACCGTGCGGTCCGAATCCGGCGCCGCCGCGGCAACGCTTCCCGTGATGACAAAGTCCCCGTCCGGATCCACAAGGGATCTCTTCAGATCCAGGAGCAGTGATTCACAGTCGTGATATCTGCGCTCCGGGTTCTTCTGCGTACATTTCATGATAATGCACTCCAGGCTGTACGGAATGTCCGGCACCTCTTTGGACGGAGAGACGATCTCCTCCTGCAGATGCTTGAGCGCCACGCTGACCGTGGAGTCGCCGTCAAACGGAACATGTCCCGTGATCATCTCGTACATGGTGATGCCTGCGGAGTAGATATCGCTCTTCTCGTCCACACGTCCGCCTCTCGCCTGCTCCGGAGATGTATAATGGACCGATCCCATGACACTCGCGCTGATCGTCTGTGTGGACGTAGTTGCCCGCGCGATGCCGAAATCAGTTACTTTTACTTTTCCTTCTTTTGATATGATGATATTCTGCGGCTTGATATCCCGGTGGATGATGTGGCGGTTGTGTGCCGCCTGTATCCCCGTCACCATCTGAATTGAAATGCTGATGGTCTCCTTGGCAGAGAGCTTTCCTTTCTTCTGGATATAATCCTTCAGTGTGATGCCTTCTACCAGCTCCATGACCATATAGTAAAGCCCGCGGTCCTGACCGACGTCATAGACATTGACCACGTTCGGGTGCATCAGCCCTGCGGCTGCCTGTGCTTCGCTCAAAAACTTCTGGATAAACACCTGATCTGACCGGTAATCACTTTTCAAAACCTTGATTGCCACATACCGGTTCAGCTTGTGATCCTTGCCTTTATAGACATCCGCCATGCCGCCGGAGCCGACACGGCCGAGGATCTCATATCTCTTCCCTAAAAAAACGCCTTCTTTGATCATACACTCACCTCATCTGCAAACGGCTCAACCAGTACGACCCCTATATTATCCGTACCGCCGTTCTCTTTTGCCGCCTCAACCAGAGACTGTGCCGCTTCCACAATATCGCGGCCGCCCTGCACGATATGGAAGAGTTCTTCATCCTCCACCATATTGCTCAGACCGTCTGTGCACATCAGGATGATGTCTCCCCTTTTCAGACGGTGTTCGTAAAAATCAACATCCACGTCGGCTTTGGCGCCGATCGCTCTTGTGATGATATTCTTATCCGGGTGATGCTTCGCCTCCTCCGGCTTGATCCCGCCGAGCCGCACCATCTCTTCGACGAGAGAGTGGTCCTTGGTGAGCTGCTGTATGCCCTGGTTGATCAGGTACAGACGGCTGTCGCCCACATTTGCGAAATACATCATCTGGTTTACAATGGTCGCTGCCACGATGGTGGTTCCCATGCCTTTCAGGTGCGCGTCCCTGGAGGCCTCTTTTATGATCTCCCGGTTGGCTGTCTTGATGGCGCTGACAAGGACTCTCTCGATATCCTCGCCCTCGCTTCTATCCAGCTCTCTCTTCAGCACCTCTACTGTATACTTGGAGGCATAGTCTCCTGCCTGGTGACCGCCCATGCCGTCCGCTACAACGAACAGATTGCGGAGAATACCCAGCGGTCTGTCTGTCGCATAGACATAATCCTGATTCACCTGTCGTACCATTCCAACGTCTGTAATTGAAAATGTCCTCATATCTTTCTCCTTATTCTCTGTCAGTTTTCACATAGCGGCGTCTGAGCTGCCCGCAGGCCCCGTCGATATCAGAGCCCATTTCCCTTCTTATAGTAACATTAATTCCGCTTTTTTCAAGTTTATTTTTGAAATTCAGGGCATTTTCCCTGCTCGGGCGCACAAAATCCCGTTCTTTCACAGGATTGACCGGAATCAGGTTGAGATGGCAGTTTCTCGGCCGCAGGAGCTCTGTCAGCTCCCGCGCGTCTTCGTCTGTATCATTCACCCCGTGGACCAGGCTGTACTCGAACGTCACACGCCTGCCCGTCTTCCTGAAATACTCATCGCACGCCCCCAGCACCTCCATAAGGTCATACTTGTTCGCGACAGGCATGAGCCTTTTCCGCTTCTCCTGGGTGGAGCCGTGGAGCGAGAGGGCAAGGGTGATCTGCAGATCTTCCTCCGCAAGCTTCTGTATCCCCGGCACGATCCCGCAGGTGGATACCGTCACGCTGCGCTGGCTGATGTTCAGGCCGTGTCCGTCCGTCAAAAGCCGGATAAACTTCACAAAATTATCGTAGTTGTCCAGAGGCTCCCCGGTGCCCATAACGACCACATTAGAGACCCTCTCCCCGGTGATCCTCTGGATCTGATAAACCTGCCCCAGCATCTCCGAGGCGGAGAGATTCCTCTGGAGTCCTCCGATCGTCGACGCGCAGAACGCGCACCCCATGCGGCATCCCGCCTGGGAGGAGATGCATACCGAATTGCCGTGCTTATACCGCATCAGCACGCTCTCCACCACATTGCCGTCATACAGCCGGAAGAGGAACTTATTCGTGCCATCCAGCTTTGACACCTGACGCTCCAGCATCTCCACAGGCAGGATGACATACTCCTCATCCAGCCTCTCCCGCAGGCTTTTCGACAGATTCGTCATCTCCCCGAAGCTGTCCGCCAGCTTTACATGAAGCCACTCATAGATCTGCTTTGCCCGGAACGCCTTTTCGCCCATGCTCTCCAATTCTTTTTGCAGCTCTTCATATCCAAATGCGCGGATATCCTTTTTCATTGTGTATCCTTCCCCTGTCTCTGTTATTCTTCTTTCTTCATGCAGCCGCCTGCACCCGCATTCCGCGGAAAGGAAGCGCGCTCAGAGTATGGCGCGCTCACATCCTTCCCCAGATCACTGCACATGCTGCTCCTGCGGCGAACGCTTCACCAGTCTGGCGATAAAGAATCCGTCGCATTTATGTATCCCTGGCAAAAGCTGGATGCACCCTTTCTCTGTGACACTCTCCTGCAGCTCCGGGCAGAGCCGCCCGCCGATGTCATCCTGCTCAAACTCCGGATATTTTTCAAGGAACCAGTGTACATTGCCGATGTTCTCCGCCGGGTTCACCGTACACGTACTGTACAGGAGCACACCGCCCGGCTTCACATAGCTCTGCACACAGCTCAGGATCTGTCTCTGCAGCTTTACCAGTTCCTCTGCCCCCTCCGGGGACGCTTTATATCTAAGATCTGCTTTCTTTCCCAAAACACCCAGGCCGGAGCACGGGAGGTCCGCGATCACCAGATCAGCCTTCTCCTCGAACGCTTCGTCAAACACTGTGGCATCCCATACCTCGGCATCGATATTTTCAAGCCCCGCGCGCTCAATATTTTCGCGGATCAGATCTGCCTTCTGCTCCGTCAGGTCTCTTGCCTGCACATGTCCGGTCCCTTCCATCCGCTCCGCCGCGTGGACTGCCTTGCCGCCCGGTGCGGCGCACACGTCGATCACCTCGTCTCCCTTCTGCGGATCTGCGATCTCTCCCGCCAGCATGGAGCTGACGTCCTGTACGGTGAACAGCCCCTCCCGGAAGCTCTCAAGTCCGTCCAGATAGTCATATCCTGCGATCTCAAATGCATAGGGCAGATACGGGTGCGGCGTCGTCCGGACGCCTTCTTCCTCCAGACGGCTTCTCAGCTCTTCCGGAGAAATGCGGTCCAGCCGGCAGCGGATCGTGAGAGGCTTTTCCTCCTGAAAATCCTTCAGCATCGTCTCCACTACTTCCCTGCTGTAGCTTTTTTCCCAGAGTTCAATGATCCACTCCGGACAGGAATATTTCACCGAGAGCGCTCTCACCCCTTTTGCGGGGTACTCGACCTGATCCATCCCCCTCGCCGTGCTCCTGAGCACGCCGTTCACATAGCCCTTCAGACCCGAAAATCCTTTCCTCACCGCAAGGTTCACGGCCTCGCTGCACACCGCTCTGTCCGGAACCGAATCCATATATTTCAGCTGATACACTGCACTCCTTAAGATATTGCGGATGACAGGCTTCATCTTCTTCACTTTTACTTTGGAAAACTGATCCAGAATATAGTCGATCTCGATCATGTGCTCCAGCGTACCCTCTGTCACGCGCGTGATAAAAGCCCGCTCGCGCTTCTCGAGATACTGGTATTTCTCCAGCACCTCCCTGAGCACGATATGGCTGTACGCTCCATTCTCCGTCACTTCCATGAGAATGGCGAGCACGATCTCCCTCTCATTTATTCCCTTAGTCATTCCTTCTTCTTCCTCCTATGATGATGAGACGCAGGAACTGCAGGATCATAGACGCCGCGCTTGCCACATAGGTGAGCGCAGCGGCTCTGAGCACCTTCTTCACATCTCCCACTTCATCCGGATAGAGCATCCCGGACGACTCCAGGACCTTCACCGCACGTCCTGACGCGTTGAACTCTACCGGCAGCGTCACGATCTGGAACAGCACTGCCGCCGAAAAGAGCAGGATCCCCAGATTGATAAGCAGCGCCGACATCTGGCTGTTCATGAGCAGCCCGACAAGGATCAGGGGCCAGGACAGCGTCGAGCCGAAATTCGCAACAGGGACGAGCGCGCCTCTGATCGAGAGCGGCGCATACCCGACTGCATGCTGCACTGCGTGTCCGCACTCGTGAGCCGCAACGCCGATCGCCGCGACAGACGAAGAATTATACACAGAATCAGACAGCCCCAGCGTCTTTTTCCCCGGATTATAGTGATCTGTCAGATTTCCCGGGATATGGATCACCTGCACATCGTAGATCCCGTTCCTGTGCAGGATCTGCTCCGCAGCCTCTTTCCCTGTCATCCCGGAATGGCTCCTGACCCGCGAATAGCGTGAAAACACACTTCTCACACGGCTCGACGCCGCCATACAGATCACCACACCGATCAGAACAAGCAGATAAGTCCAGTCATAATAATAGTAAAACATAGCATCATCCTCCTGAGATTTTTAAACCCTGCGCCGGATACGGCTCCTCTACGCGCGTTCTTCCCGCGTAAACACCGTTCCCTCTTCCAGCGCGTACCCCCTCAGGAATGCACCTGTCTCCATCCTTTTCTTTCCCGGGATCTGCAGCTCATACACACGCAGGATCCCGCTGCCGGTCTGCACCGCGAAATCATTCTTTCCGACAGACACGACCGTTCCCGGTTCCTGCGCTCCCTGACCTTCGCCTTCTGCCTTTGCCCGCCAGATCTTCATCACTTTTCCGTCCCAGTGTGTGTATGCGCTGGGCCAGGAGTTCAGCCCCCTCACAAGGCGCTCAATGCGCACTGCCGGCTCGCTCCAGTCGATATCCCCCATTTTCTTATCCAGCATCTTCGCATATGCGGTCGGGCTCTCTCCCTGCTTCTCGAATACCGCCGTCCCGTTCTTCAATGCCTCCAGTGTCTTTACACAGAGCGCCGCGCCTGCTTCAGCCAGCTTGTCATGGAGCGTCTCCCCGGTCTCATCCTCTGCCACCGGCACCTCGGTCTTCATGATCATGTCGCCGGTATCCAGGCCTTCATCCATCTGCATGGTAGTAACGCCTGTCACTTCCTCACCCTCGATGACTGCCCACTGGATCGGCGCCGCTCCGCGGTACTTCGGGAGCAGAGATGCATGGATGTTGATACATCCATACGGTGTCATCTCCAGGATCGTCTTCGGCAGGATCTGGCCGAAGGCAATGACTACCATCACATCCGCATTGTATTTCCTCAGTTCCTCCACACACTCCGGATCACGGATCTTCTTCGGCTGATAGACCGGGATCCCATGGCGCTGTGCAGCGGCCTTCACCGGCGTCGGCTGCATCTCCTTGCCCCGTCCCTTCGGTTTGTCAGGCTGGGTCACCGCAAGACACACGTCGTGTCCCGCTTCCACAAGCGCCTCCAGCGTTCCGACGGCGAAGTCCGGAGTTCCCATAAAGATTATCCTCATCTGTTATTCCTCCGTTTCTTCGTCCTCGTCATCCTCATATGTCACATCGTGGAGTCCATCTTCTGCCTTATCCACATAGAGCTGCCCTGACAGATGGTCGATCTCATGGCAGAACGCCCTCGCAAGGAGTCCCTCACCCTCCAGCTCGACCGGCTCCATATCCTGGTTCAGCGCGCGCACCTTCACGTGGCTCGGTCTTGTGACGATCCCCCACTTGCCCGGAACACTCAAGCACCCTTCTTCGCCTGTCTGTTCGCCGGACGTCTCAACGATCTCCGGATTGATGAGCACGATGGGACCTTCTCCCACGTCAATGACAACGATCTGCTTGAGGATCCCCACCTGGGGCGCCGCCAGCCCTACGCCGCATCTGTCGTACATCGTCTCCAGCATGTCCCCGATCAGGATCCTTGTGCGAAGACTCATTTTCTTTACCTCTTTACACTGTTTTGTCAGTATCTCGTCTCCGATTTCTCTTATCTGTCTGATTGCCATAACTGTCTCCTTCTCACCTTTCTTTTCCTATGAAATTCCCATGGGATTAAAATCAAACTGGATCCGCATTTTATCAAATCCCGAGTTCATATCAATATACTGCTCCAGCCTGTCCTTTATCCCTGTAAGTGTATCATATTCCGGCGCCTTTATGTAGAGCACCCTCCTGTATATATCCTTGATCTTGTCCACCCCCGGACTTGCCGGCCCGATGACCGCGGCTTTCGTCTGTCTGCTCACCCTGAGCGCATACTCCTTCAGATAATGGCAGCCCTTCTCCAGGAGCGCCTCGTCCCCGCAGGAGACAAGGACCGCCAGAAGGCTCTCTGCCGGAGGATATCCCATCAGCTCCCGGTATCGGATCTCTTCCTCATAAAATGCCCCGTAGTCCTGCGCTGCCGCCGTGACGATGGCATAATGCTCCGGGCTGTATGTCTGGATCACGACCTGCCCCGGCCGCTCTCCTCTCCCTGCTCGTCCTGCAGCCTGGGCCAAAAGCTGGAACGTCCGCTCCCCGGACCGGTAGTCGTCCGTATAGAGAGACATATCTGCCGCAAGGACGCCGACCAGCGTCACATTCGGGAAATCATGTCCTTTCACGATCATCTGTGTTCCTACCAGGATGTCTGCTTCCTCATTGGCGAAGGCAGACAGGATCTTCTCGTAAGAATCCTTCTGCCTTGTCGTGTCCATATCCATGCGCAGCACCCGGGCCGCCGGGAACAGCCCTCTCACGATATCCTCGATCTGCTGGGTGCCCGCGCGGAACTCCCCGATATGGCGGGAGCCGCACTCCGGACACACTGCCGCCTTCGGCTGTGTGTAGCCGCAGTAATGGCACACCATCCGTCCGTCCCTGTGCACAGAAAGGGACACGCTGCAGTGCGGGCACTTCACTACATGACCGCACTCTCTGCAGGAAATGAAGCCGGAATACCCCCGCCGGTTTAAGAAGAGCATGATCTGCTCTTTTCTCTCTAGACGGTCCGCCATCAGCTCCCGCAGCCTCCGGCTCAGGATAGACCGGTTGCCCTCCCGCATCTCCTGCCTCAGGTCTACCGTCTCCACCTGCGCCAGCTTCTGCATCCGCGAGCGGTTTCTCATCTCGAGAAGGACATATTCTCCGCGCCTTGCCCTGTACATGGCTTCCAGGGACGGCGTCGCGCTCCCCAGGACGACGCCCGCGCCCTCCATCTGCGCGCGCTTCACCGCCGTCTCCCTAGCGTGGTACCTGGGCACCTGCTCGCTCTTATACGTGGGCTCATGTTCCTCGTCAATGACGATCAGACCGAGATCCGGAAATGGTGTAAAAAGCGCTGACCGGGGACCTATCATCACATCCACTTCCCCCGCCTTCGCACGCATCATCTGATCGTACCGCTCACCAGGAGAGAGCCTGGAGTTCATGATCGACACCCTGTCGCCGAAACAGCGGTAAAAACGCATGACCGTCTGATACGTCAGGGCGATCTCCGGGATCAGCACGATCGCCTGCTTTCCCATGCTGACCACCGTGCGTATCATCTCCATATAGACTTCCGTCTTGCCGCTCCCGGTCACCCCGTAGAGAAGGTAGGTGTTCCGACGCCCTTCTCTGTAGTCTTGCCGGAAACGGCTGATCGCATTCTGCTGTTCCTCTGTAAAAACGATCTCGCGCCGCGCCTGCTCCGTCTCCTTCACCGGATTGCGGTACACCCGTTCTTCCTCAAGCGCAAGCACGCCCTGCTCTTCCAGGGCGCGGATCACGGTCAGAGTGATATTCAGTTTCTTTGTCACGAGCTCATACTCAAGCACAGGTTCATCGAGCAGCGCCGCCATGAGCCTTGCCCTCGCCTTCTGGTTCTTCTCCAGATAGAACTTAAGCTTCGCCTTTCCCTCTTCCTCCGTGAGGAGGAGGCGCAGACGGCGCTTCACCCGCGCATTCTCCTTCTGCTTGATGGGGAGCACAGTCTTCAGCGCCTGGATCATGGTGCCGCCGTAGTGTTCTTTCATCCACGCCGCGAGAGCGATGAGCTTCGCCTCGATCGCCACGCCCTGCCGGGAGATATCCTCGATCTCCTTCACCTTTGACAGATCATAATCGCAGGTCTCGGAGACTGCCGTCACATACCCCTTCGTCTTTCGGCTGCCTTTTCCAAAGGGGACGATCACCTCCATCCCCGGCTTCAGCTCCCCTTCCAGCCGTTCAGGGATCCTGTACTGAAATATCTTATCCAGTTTTTCATGTTGAATATCTACGATAATATCTGCAAACACGCGCTCACACCGTTCCCTGCTCCTGCTTATCCTCGTTCTCTGCTTTTTTCTCTTCCTTCTCTGCTTTCAGCTCTTCGAGCACCTCCGCGATCAGGATCCGCTCATCCATGGGATGCTTCACTCCGCGGATTTCCTGGTAATCTTCGTGCCCCTTTCCGGCCAGCACGATCACATCGCCCGGCTGCCCGTGTCCGATGGCATACTTGATCGCTTCCTTCCGGTCGCAGATCTCCACATATTTTCCGTCCGTCTTTCCGATGCCGATCTTGATGTCGTCGATGATCGCCTGGGGCTCTTCAAATCTCGGATTGTCCGACGTAATGATCGTCAGGTCAGCCAGGCGCCCCGACACTTCGCCCATCTCATAGCGTCTGTCCTTCGAACGGTTTCCACCGCATCCGAAGAGGCAGACAAGCCGCTTCGGATGATATTCCTTCAGCGTCGTCAGAAGGCTCTCCAGACTCATGGCATTATGCGCGTAATCGATCATCAGGGTAAAGTCGTCAGATACCTTGACCATCTCGATGCGCCCCTTCACCTTCGCCTTCCTGAGCGCCTCTTTGATCTTATCCACAGGCACCTGGAAATGGCGGCACACAGCGATCGCGGTCAGTGAGTTGTATACGCTGAACGTGCCCGGTATGTCGATCTCCACGTCAAAATCCATCAGGCCCGCCACATGGTATGCCACGCCGAGATAGCCCGGCCGGGAGACGAGCTGCACATTCTCTGCGCGCAGGTCCGCCTCGTCGGAAAATCCAAAAGTCTCGACACGGCAGGTGGAACCCTGAAATACATCTCTGAAATACTTGTCGTCCACATTCGCGATGCCAAGCCTGCACTGCTTGAACAGAAGTCCCTTGCAGCGCTTATAATCATCAAAATCCTTATGTTCATTGGGACCAATATGATCGTGCCCCAGATTGGTAAAGATCCCGATCTCGAACGGGATCCCCGCGGTCCGGTGCAGCATCAGTCCCTGGGAGGACACCTCCATGACCACACTGTCGCATCCCGCCTCTGCCATCTCGGCAAAATACTGATGGATCGTATAGGATTCCGGCGTCGTGTTGGCCGCCGGGATCTTCCTGTCCCCGATGACAGCCTCGATCGTGCCGATCAGGCCGACTTTGTGTCCTACGCCCTCAAGGATGGACTTGATCATATACGTCGTCGTCGTCTTTCCCTTCGTCCCGGTGATGCCGATGATCTTCAGCTTCTCAGCCGGGTATCCGAAATACGCCGCTGACATGAGCGCCAGCGCATATCTGGTATCCGGCACACGGATCACCGTCACGTCCTCGGGCACTTCCACATCTTTCTCCACAACAAGCGCAGCCGCGCCTTTCTCCACTACATCCTGCGCAAACTTATGTCCGTCTGAAACCGCACCGCTGATGCAGACAAAGACAGACCCTTTCTCCACTTTTCTCGAATCATTGACAAGGGTCGTGACCTCGGTCTGATCGCTCCCCTGCGCCACTTCATACTCCAGCCGTTCCAGCAGTTTATCTAATCTCACAGTTGCATTCCTCCTGTTTCCAATACATTCGGGACAGCCGCGGACATTCCCTCCGCGGCGCCTGCGCCGGCTCTGCCGGCACATCCATCTCCTGTCTGATATAGGATACCACAATCTAAAGACAGATGCACGGATTTTCTCTGACGCCCGGCATGCATACTTCACGATTTTTCTGGACAAACAGTATAATAATAAGATATGATGGTGAGGCTGACTCAGATTCTACCTGATGAAAAAATAGGAAAGAGAGGTTTGTAACTTTGTTCACCAATTTTATCAACGCACTGAGCGATCTGCTCTACAGTCACATTCTGATCATCCTGCTGCTGGGGACCGGCATCTACTTTTCCATAAGGACACGTTTTGTTCAGTTCCGCCTGTTCGCTGAGTCCATCCGCGTTGTAGCACAGCCCAACACTGAGGGGACCGGGCTGTCCTCCTTCCAGGCGCTGATGGTGTCCACGGCCTCCCGCGTGGGTACGGGCAACATTGCGGGCATCTCAACCGCCATCTGCCTTGGCGGTCCCGGAGCTGTGTTCTGGATGTGGCTCACCGCTCTCCTCGGAAGCGCATCCGCTTTCATCGAGAGTACACTTGCCCAGATCTATAAGAGAAAGGCTGAGGACGGAAGCTCCTACGGTGGTCCGGCCTACTATATCCAGGCCGCGCTGAAAAAGCACTGGATCGGCGTTCTGTTCGCCGTTTTCCTCATCCTGACATACATGGGCGGATTCAACCTGGTGGCGTCCTTCAACATCACGGACTCCTTCCGCGCATACGATTTCTTCAGCGAATCCTCCACGCCGCTTATCGTCGGGATCATCCTGGCCGCTGTTTTTGCCGTCTCGATCTTCGGCGGAAGCAAACAGATTTCCAAGATCACTGAGGTACTCGTCCCGCTGATGGGAATCTTCTATCTTGCGGTCTCACTGTTTATCGTAGTGACGCACTATGAGCTGATCCCGCAGATGTTCCGCGACATCTTCACAAATGCCTTCGACTTCCAGGCGATCTTCGGCGGATTCGCAGGCTCCTGTGTGATGAACGGAATCAAACGAGGATTGTTCTCCAATGAGGCCGGCGTAGGTTCCGCGCCGAACGCAGCGGCGAGCGCTTCTGTCTCACATCCGGTGAAGCAGGGTCTCGTACAGATGCTGTCCGTATTCATCGATACCATCCTGATCTGCTCTGCAACAGCTTTCATGCTCCTCTGCTCCGGCGTGGCGCCAAGCGATCAGCTCAAAGGTATGCCCTGGGTACAGGCCGCTGCTGCCGAATCGCTGGGAGGATTCGGTACGATCTTCATCTCGATCGCGCTCTGCCTGTTCGCTTTCACTACACTGATCGGAAACTTCTACTATGCTGAGATGGGACTGAAATTTCTCTGTGGGAAGACGCCGGGCAAAGCCCTTCTGAACGCCTTCCGCGTCGTCGCCGCCCTCATCGTGCTTGCCGGATCTGTCATGGAGTTCGGCCTCGTGTGGAGCACAGCCGACGTACTGATGGGCTTCATGGCGCTGATCAACCTGCCTGTGATCATCATCCTCGGAGGTCCTGCCATCCGCTGTATGAAGGACTATATAAAACAGAAAAAGGCAGGGAAAGATCCCGTGTTCAAGGCGGCAGACATCAATCTGAGAGACAAGACCGATTTCTGGAATTAAGGAAACGAAATGAGGCTTTCATTTATGGATAAAAGTCCATCCCGCAGGTAATGTCATATCGCAAAACCGTTCCGCTCTACCTCAAAGATCCGAATGGATGTAACGCCGGAGCCACATGTTCGTTCATTGGAACTCCATTTGACTCCGCCTAACATCCAGAACGAATGCTTTTCGGAACGCTCTCACTTTATGTTTTGCTCCCATGACATTACCTGCGGGATTACTTTATCCAAAACAGAAAGTTCATTTCGAAGAAAAAGAAGGCGCACCCCAGGATATCTTTTGAATCTGTCCGTTGGGCTGCGCCATTTCAATAACTTCCGCAATGATGTACTTCCCTTCTGTTACAGACATTCCAGGGGATGAGGTAGAGTGAAGCGTGCACCGCGATGCAGCGGGCAGTCTGCCGCGGTATGCTCTGCCATATAAAATTTACGTTTTTGGAAGCGGAAAAGATTTATTCGCAAAAGCCTCATTTCGTCACGCTACTTTTCTTCCGATGGAGGTCTTCCGCAGCAGCCATACGCATATGAACGACGCGGCGGCGATGCTGATGATCAGCGCGGGCACGGCGATCCATGCGGACAGGTCTGTGGGCTCCATGTGTTTCTTATAGTTGTCCAGGAAGAGGATATGGATCAGATAAATCCCGAATGAGCAGCCGCAGATAAGATCGATGATCTTCTTCGCCTTTTCCGAAGGATTGAACTCCGACTTTTTCAGCCTTATGACAAACAGAAAAAATGCGGCTCCCGCCAGGACGAGGAAGGGGCTCCCGTATTCAAGCGCCCTCTCGTAATGCTCGCCCGTGAGCACAGTGACGCCCCATGTGATACCGAAAGCCGCCGCCATGCACACGGCAAATACCGCCGCAGTCATCCGCTGGCTGATCTTGATATGCTTTCTGTACTTATAGAGATAATATCCGATGAATACAAAGTATGAATATATGCGATCCCCAATGATCGGAATGTCATAGTACGCCTCCCCGTCCTGAAGAGCCACAATGTAGTTGAAAATGACCGCCGCTGTGATCACGACAAGAAAAGCCCTCTCCATCGTAAGATCCATATTGCGGCACATGACCTGGAAGAAGGGCAGCACGAAATAAATGGGGATCATAGCATAGAGATACCAGAGATGCGCCTCGGTGGGCACATACAGGATCTGCCTGATGTCGTACTCCGTTCCCATATAGTATACGTTCCACAGATAGTAGACAAGGCTCCACATGACAAGCGCCAGGAAGAAGTGCAGGAGTCTTTTTATATGCTTGCGCAGGGGCTCATCTCGGCCCAGAAGGAGCGCTCCTGTGAGCATGAAAAAGCAGGGGACGCTCACTCTTGAGAGCGTGTCTATAACAAGGGAAAACAGATACTCCCCTGTCGTCACTTCCCCGTAGGCACGGCAGAAATAGTTTGTCACATGGATGGCTATGACCATGAGAAAGGCGGACATCCGGATCAGTTCCAGGTTATAATTTCTCTCCTTCATGATCTTCTGCGCCGCCGCAGTGCTCTGATTTCTTTTTCTCCTCATCTGCGCCCACCTCTCTCTTCCGTTCCCGGGTTTTCCGCTCCGCCCCTTACGCTTCTGTCCTTTTCAGCTTTGTCCCTGCCGGCTCCGACGCTTCTGCTTTTCTTCATAAGGCTCGCCTTGATGACCGCCCCTTCGCCGTACCGGCTGTTGAGCTCGTCTAGAGCCTTCTTGAGCTTTTTATGCTTCTCATCCGGCTCTTTGGGAAGCTCAATATCAAAGATGGTGAGCTGTTCCGGCTCTGTCTCATCCACAAGCTTTGATGTGCGGATCCCCAGGAGACGCACGGGCTCACCGCTCCATATCTCCCGGAAAAGGCTGCATGCCGTCCGGTACAGGATGTCCGGATCGCTGGACGGTCGCTCGAGCTGTGTCTGGTGAGACACCGAGCGGAAATCATAGTACTTGATCTCCATGCTCACCATCCCAGCCTTCTGTCCGGCCTTCTTCAGGCGTCTCCCCACACTGTCCGCAAGCTCCCTGAACACGGGACACGCCTCCTCATAGGTGGCGGCGTCCTCCGACAGAGTGGTGGAATTTCCGATCCCCTTTGCCTGCTCGGGCTCCGCCTGGATGACGTCTGTCCCGATCCCGTTGGCGAACTCCCAGAGCATTTTTCCGTGGCTTTTCAGATGGAGCATGATGAGGCGGGGATCCGCCTGTGCAAGGTCGCCGATCGTATTGATCTCCAGCTTTTTGAGCACGTCCACGCTGGAACGGCCCGCCATGTAGAGTTCTCCGATCGGCAGCGGCCACATCTTCTCCTTGATCTCCTCCGGGAAAAGGGTATGTATCCGGTCCGGTTTCTCGAAATCCGATGCCATCTTCGCCAGCAGCTTGTTGGTAGAGATCCCGATGTTGACCGTGAAGCCGAACCTCTCCCGGATCCCGTCCTTGATCTCCAGCGCCCCGTCGATCGGCGAGCTCCACCGGCCGGCAATGGGCGTGAAGTCCATATAGCACTCATCCACGCTGACCTGCTCGATCTCTTTCGTAAATGTCCGAAGATACTCCATAAGAAGCCTGCTCTTCTCCCGGTACATCCTATGGTCCGGCGGCGCCGTCACAAGGTTCGGGCACTTACGAAAGGCATTCGCAACAGGTTCCCCCGTGCGGATGCCATACCGTTTCGCGGCAGGAGATTTGGCGAGCACGACGCCATGGCGGGACTTCTGGTCCCCGCCGATGATCGCCGGTATCTCGCGCAGATCCACTGCCGCGCCATTTTTCAGCTGTTCCACCGCCGTCCAGCTCAGGTAGGCGGAATTAACGTCTATATGAAAGATGATCGATGCCATACGGCGTCCCTTCTTTACTCTGTAACGGTGATCTGCCCTTTGACCGCCGCCTGAAGCTTTCCGTCCTCCACGTCGATCCGGATCGTATCGCCCCGGCCCACATCTCCTGCAAGGATCAGCCTTGCGGCCAGGGTCTCCACATTCTTCTGCAGATATCTCTTCAGCGGTCTTGCGCCGTACATCGGCTCATATCCGCCTTCCACGACGAAATCCTTCGCCGCGTCTGTCAGTTCAATCCTGAGCTCCCGCTCCACGAGACGTTTATTGACGTCAGCTATCAGTAAGTCAATGATGGCATGAATATTGTCTTTCGTCAATGGCTTGAACATGATTATCTCGTCAAGACGGTTCAGGAACTCCGGTCTGAAATGTGCCTTCAGCTCATTCATCGTCATCTCCTGGCAGCTCTCATCCAGCGTACCGTCGTCCTGTATGCCCTCGAGCAGATAGTTCGCGCCGATGTTGGACGTCATGATCAGGATCGTGTTCTTGAAGTCCACAGTCCTTCCCTGAGAGTCCGTGATCCGCCCGTCATCGAGCACCTGGAGGAGTACGTTGAACACGTCAGGATGCGCCTTCTCGATCTCGTCGAAAAGGACGACTGAGTACGGTTTTCTCCGCACAGCCTCCGTGAGCTGTCCGCCCTCGTCGTATCCGACGTATCCCGGAGGCGCTCCGATCAGCCTGGACACGGAATATTTCTCCATGTATTCACTCATATCGATACGGACCATATTGTTCTCATCGTCAAACAGGCTCTGCGCCAGCGCCTTGGCCAGCTCGGTCTTTCCCACTCCGGTAGGCCCGAGGAACAGGAACGAACCGATCGGCTTCGACGGGTCCTTGATGCCTGCCTTGGAGCGGATGATCGCCTCTGTGACAAGCTCCACGCCCTCGTCCTGTCCGATGACGCGCTTGTGCAGTTCATCTGCAAGATGGAGCGTCTTGCTCCGCTCACTCTCGTTGAGCTTCGCCACCGGGATCCCCGTCCACCGCGACACGATCTTTGCGATCTCATCGTCCGTCACAGCTTCATGGACAAGGGAGAGGTCTTTCGCCTTCACTCTCTCCTCCTCTTCCTCAAGCTGCTTCTGGAGCTGAGGCAGCCTGCCGTACTGGAGCTCCGCCGCCTTGTTCAGGTCGTACTCGCGCTGCGCCTTCTGGATGTCCTTGTTGACCTGCTCGATCTCCTCACGGATCTTCTGCACCCGCTCTACCGTAGTCTTCTCGTTCTCCCACTGAACCTTTTTGCCCGCATACTCTTCCTTCAGTCCTGCGAGCTCCTCCTGAAGATGCTCCAGACGCTCGCGGCTCAAGCGGTCTTCCTCTTTCTTCAGCGCCTCTTCCTCGATCTCAAGCTGCATCACGCGCCGTCTCAGCTCATCCAGCTCTGTCGGCATGGAGTCCAGCTCTGTCTTGATCAGGGCACACGCCTCATCCACCAGGTCGATCGCCTTGTCCGGAAGGAAACGGTCAGAGATATATCTGTGTGACAGCGTCGCAGCAGCCACAAGCGCGCTGTCCGTGATCTTCACGCCGTGGAAGACTTCGTAGCGCTCCTTTAATCCTCTCAGGATAGAGATCGCGTCCTCCACCGTCGGCTCATCCACCATGACCGGCTGGAAACGCCGTTCCAGAGCGGCATCCTTCTCGATATACTGGCGGTACTCGTCAAGGGTGGTCGCACCGATACAGTGCAGCTCGCCTCGTGCAAGCATGGGCTTGAGCATATTGCCCGCGTCCATGGCTCCGTCCGTCTTGCCTGCGCCCACGATCGTGTGCAGCTCATCGATGAACAGGATGATCCTGCCCTCGCTGTTCTTCACTTCCTCCAGGACCGCTTTCAGACGTTCCTCAAATTCGCCCCGGTATTTCGCGCCGGCCACGAGGGCTCCCATATCCAGGGAGAAGATCGTTTTCTCTTTCAGCCCCTCCGGCACATCGCCGCTGACGATCCTCTGCGCCAGTCCCTCCACGACCGCGGTCTTTCCTACGCCTGGCTCTCCGATGAGGACCGGGTTATTCTTCGTCTTACGGGAGAGGATGCGGATCACATTGCGGATTTCCTCGTCGCGTCCGATGACAGGATCGAGCTTCTGCTCTCTCGCCCGCTCTACCAGGTCCTGCCCGTACTTGTTCAGCGTGTCATAGGTGGCTTCCGGATTGTCGCTGGTGACTCTCTGATTACCCCGGACAGTGGACAGCGCCTGCAGGAATCCCTCCCGGCTGATGCCGAACTCCCGGAAGATCTGCTTCATGTCGCGGCTTGCATATTTTAACAATGCGAGGAAAAGATGCTCGACAGAGACATACTCGTCTCCCATCTGCTTTGCCTCGTCCTCCGCATGGATCAGGACATTGTTCAGATCCTGGCCCACGTACGGCTTTCCGCCCTGTACCTTCGGGCGTTTTCCGATCGCCTGCTCCACTCTGTCGATAAAGAGTCGGCCCTGTATGCTCATCTTTTCAAGAAGCTTTAAGATCAGGCTGTCGTCCTGCGTCAGCAGCGCGTAGAGCAGATGCTCCTGCGCCAGCTCCTGATTGCCGTTGTCCGCGGCGGTCTTCTCACAGTTCTGGACTGCCTGAAGCGAATTTTGCGTAAATTTATTGATATTCATGGTCATCCCTCCTTGCTAACCACTACTTGTTTTCGTGTTCTATCAGCAATATAGCAAACATTATTAGCCACGTCAAGCCTCGAGTGCTAATTCTTTCTGAAAAATTTATAATCTTGACCTGCCATATACCGTGATATTATAATGAGTAACGATAGTCAGTATTGCCCGGTTTCCGTGATTCATTTAAGAGGGGGATGTCCTATGATAAGGATCGCAATTGTAGAAGACGAAGAAAGCTATATCGCCACACTAAATGAATATCTGAACAAATATCAGGAGGAATATTCAGAGCAGCTCTCCATCACAGTCTTTCACGACGGAGACGAGATCTCTTCCGGATATAAGGCTCAGTTCGATATCATCCTGATGGACATCGAGATGAAGTTCGTGAACGGGATGGCCGCCGCAGAAGAGATCCGCAAGGTAGATTCCGAAGTCACCATCCTCTTCATCACCAACACGCCGCAGTATGCAGTACGCGGGTATGAAGTGGGAGCTTTGGACTACATCCTCAAGCCGGTTCCTTATTTTACCTTCTGCCAGAAGCTGAGCCGGGCAGTCGCGAAGATAAAAAAGCGCCGCAGGAGATGGATCACGATCCCGGTAAAGGGCGGCGTCATGCGGATGGAGCTGTCTGATATCTACTATATAGAAAGCGAGGGGCATAACCTGATCTACCACACGGAGAACGGCATCTTCACCTCCTCCGGCACGATGAAATCCGCAGAGTCCACTCTGGCAGACATGAATTTCTCAAGGATCAACAAATGCTACCTGATCAACCTCGAGCACGTGGACGGCATCAAAGAAAAATACGCCGTGATCGGGGATGAGCAGCTTCTTATCAGCCGTCCGCGCATGAAACAGTTCATGCAGGAGCTGACAAAGTATTGGGGGGAACGCACATGACTTCCGAGACTACCGCATTTATCACAACACTGCCTGACATCCCGCGTATCATAACCGCTCTGGCAGAATGGCTCTCGTGCATGGTCTGTGTCCTCACGCTCCACCGGCGGTTCAAGGGCTGGCGATTCGCCGTGGCTGGCGCGGCATTTCTCGTTCTCCAGAGCGTCTTCCTGACGGCTACCGACGGTTTTGAAGACATTGCCTGGAACCTCTGCATGTTCGCCGCCTGGGGGCTGATGCTCCTGTTCATCCTGCTCTGTACGGATGTAAAAAAACCGGCTGCGCTCTGCTACTGCTGCTCCGCATTTATGGTATCGGAATTTGCAGCGTCCGCCGAATGGCAGCTCCACTGCTATGTGTATGAAGTGCTCCATCCTGAGGGACAGCTCTGGAAGATCGCTCTGCCGGCCGCTGTATTCGCCCTTATCTTTTTTGTCATCTGGCAGGTCAACAGGAAGCTCAATACAAAAGAGGAACCCCTGTCTGTCACCGGCCGTGAAGCCGCGGGTCTTTTCCTGACAACGGTCGTCTTCTTCGCGATCAGCAATCTGGGCTTCCTCTCGCTGAATGTTCCCTTTGCAGGGAGAGACAGTCTCGAGATCTTCAACATGAGGACACTGACAGACCTCGGAGGGATGGCTGTCCTGTACGCTTATCAGGCACAGTGGAGATCTTCCTATATGCAGCGCGAGCTTGACAATATACAGAACATTCTCATGAATCAGTATGAACAGTACAAGCAGGCACAGCGGACCGTGGATCTGATCAACTTCAGGTATCATGATCTGAAAAATCATATGATCGCGCTCCGCAGCGAGGAAAACGCGCCGCTCCGCCAGGAGTATCTGGATCAGCTTGAGAAAGACATCCACAGCTATGAAGCCTTCAACAAGACCGGCAGCCAGGTGCTGGACACCCTGCTCACGAGCAAGAACCTGCACTGCATGCAGCACAAGATCGACATGACCTGCGTCATCGACGGCTCACTGTTCGATTTCATGGATGTCATGGACATCTGCTCCATCTTCGGCAATGCCCTGGACAATGCGATCGAGTGTGAGAAAAAGATAAAAGACTACGGGAAGCGCATGATCCATATCAATGCATTTTCTGAAAAGAACTTTCTCATCATCCGTTTTGAAAACTATTACGAAGGGGATATCTCCTTCGACAAGGGGCTCCCTGTCACGACGAAAAATCACAAGGCGGCCCACGGATACGGCCTCAAGAGTCTCCGCTACACCGTCCATAAATATAACGGAGAAGTGAATATCGACACAGATGGGAACTGGTTCAGCCTCAGGATACTGATTCCGCTCAAAATGTCATAAATGTCAATCATCGGAGAAATTTGTATGGTTTGTACAATTTTCTCCGTTTTATTTTGTCAATTTATAACATATTTAAAAACAGTTTATGCAGAAAATGAACAGTTTATGAAGATTGTGTAAAGTATTTTAAAATCAATGCTATAATTGCGCCAGATGAAACAAAGAGATCATCAAAAGAAAGAAAGGGAGGACAAATACTATGTTAGCAATCAACATGGCTGATGTGGTAAACGTGCTGAACACATGTAGACCATATCTGATCGGCTTTGGCGTCGTATTCGTGATCGCGCTGATCGTGATCATCGCGGCATTTAAGATGGACAAGGCCAAAAGAAAACTTATCCGCTCTGAGGCGGGGATCGCCATCCTGCTGGCGCTGGTCGTAGTAGTAAACATGATCTGCTTCGGGCCGATGAACAGCATGATCTCACTGGCGACAGGAAACGGAACGATCAGCGAGGAGACCTCAGCAGAGGCGACCGACCTGGTAGAAGAGATCGCGGAGGAAGGAATCGTTTTATTGAAGAACGAGGACAATATTCTTCCTCTTGCAGACAGCAATAAACTGAACGTATTCGGATGGGCTTCCACAAATCCGTGCTACGGCGGAACCGGTTCAGGTTCTCTGTCCGACGCATACGAGACGGTAACCCTTCTCCAGGGTCTTGAAAACGCAGGCTTCGAGCTGAACACAGAGCTCTCAGACTTCTACACAGACTACCGTGCAGACCGTCCGGAAGTCGGAATGTGGGAGCAGGACTGGACACTGCCGGAACCGACCGCTGATTCCTACAGCGAAGACATGATGAACAACGCGAAGGATTTCTCCGAGACAGCGCTTGTCGTCATCACACGCGTAGGCGGTGAGGGCGCAGACCTTCCGACAGATGTAAGCCAGGTAACTTACACAGACAATTCCACAGAGTACAAGGATTTCGAAGAAGGCGAGCACTATCTGCAGCTCAGCCAGACCGAGAGAGGCATGCTCGACCTGGTATGCGCGAACTTTGACAATGTGGTTGTTGTCTACAACGGAGCAAATGCTATGGAACTGGGATTTCTCAACGAGTATGACCAGATCAAAGGCGCTCTGTGGTGCCCGGGAACAGGCCAGTCCGGATTCAACGCCCTCGGCAGGATCTTAAGCGGCGATGTGAATCCGTCCGGTAAGACAAGCGATACATTCGTGGCAGACCTTACAGCCACACCGACAGCGAACAACTTCGGAAGCTTCTTCTATGACAACACAGAAGAATTCAACATGACACAGGTTGGTTTCACAGGCGAGGAAGAGATCGTTGCCCCGAGCTTTGTAAACTATGTGGAAGGCATCTATGTAGGATACCGCTTCTGGGAGACAGCCTCTGACGAAGGCCTGATCAACTATGACGAGTCTGTCGTCTATCCGTTCGGCTATGGTCTCTCCTACACGACATTCACTCAGGAGATGGGTGAGATCACAGAGAGCGACGGACAGATTTCCTTCGACGTGACAGTGACAAACACAGGCGATGTGGCAGGCAAGGACGTCGTAGAAGTATACTATAATCCACCGTATACGAACGGCGGGATCGAGAAAGCAACTGCAAACCTGATCGCATTCGAGAAGACAGAGACTCTGGAGCCAGGCGCTTCCGAGACAGTGACGATCACATTCAACGAGGAAGATATGGCTTCCTACGATTACCAGAATGCTCAGGCTTACGTGCTTGAAGCCGGCGACTACCAGATCAGCATCAACAGCGATTCTCACAACGAGATCGACGCTCAGACATACAACGTGCCGGAGACGATCACATACAGCGGAGACAACACACGCTCCACAGACAACACAGAAGTAACGAATCAGTTTGACGACGCCGCAGGAGACGTTACCTATCTCTCCCGCGCAGACGGATTCGCGAACTACGACGAGGCAACAGCCGCACCGGCTTCTCTGTCCATGTCAGACGAGCACAAGGCGACATTCCTCAACAACGGAAACTACGATCCCTCAGATTACAATAACGATTCAGATGAGATGCCGACGACAGGCGCTGATAACGGACTTGAGCTCGCAGATCTCCGCGGCGTTGACTATGACGACGCTCAGTGGGATGAGCTTCTGGATCAGCTCACCGTGAGCGATATGGATCAGCTCATTGCCCTCGGCGGATATCAGACTGTAGCCGTATCCAGTATCGGCAAGGTACAGACTATCGACTGCGACGGTCCTGCATCCATCAACAACAACTTTACAGGAACCGGTTCTGTCGGATTCCCGTCAGCGGTCATGATCGCAAGCACATGGAACAAAGACATCGCCACAGCTTTCGGCCAGAGCATCGGAAAGATGGCAGACGAGATGGGCGTATCCGGATGGTATGCACCGGCTATGAACATCCACCGCTCCGCATTCGCAGGACGTAACTTCGAGTACTACTCAGAAGACAGCCTTCTCTCCGGAAAGATCGCAGCATCGGCAGTCCAGGGTGCAGAGGAATACGGTGTATATGCATACATCAAGCACTTTGCATTAAATGATCAGGAGACGAACAGAAACAGCATGCTCTGTACATGGTCTAACGAGCAGGCGATCCGCGAGATCTACCTGAAACCGTTTGAGCTCGCTGTAAAAGAAGGCGGAGCTGATGCCGTAATGTCCTCCTTCAACTACATCGGAACAGAATGGGCAGGCGGATATGCACCGCTCTGCAACACAGTACTCCGCGACGAGTGGGGCTTCCAGGGATTCGTACTGACCGACTACTTCGGCGTATACGGATACATGAACTCTGATCAGGGTATCCGCAACGGTACAGACTGTATGCTGGTCGCTTACGACACAGAGACGAACCACGTGAAGGATCAGGAGAGCGCGACAGGCGTTCAGGCAATGCGCCAGGCATGCAAGAACATCCTCTACACAGTAGTAAACAGCCGCGCATATGATCCTGCAAACCTTGAGACAGGACTTATGGGATGGCAGATCGCAGCGATCGTGATCGACATCATCTGCGCAGCGGTCATCATCGCACTCGAGGCTGTCGCAGTGAAGAAGTTCCTTAAGAGGAAATCCGGAAAGATCGAAGTAAACTAAATTCCGGAAAATACGAGGAAGATATAAAAAGGCAACGGTGGCTATGACAGATATCTGAGAGCCTCCTCTGCATACAGCAGAATGAAATATATTATTCGCAACAGCGCAGACGGGACGCCTTACGGCATCCCGTCTTTTTTCTGCTTCCGCGCCGCTTTCGCCCTGATCCAAAGATAGAGCCCCGCCCCGATCAGGCTGACGATCAGCTCTGTCGCAGGGAATGCCGCCCAGACGCCCAGGAGCTCCGCCGCCGCAGACAGGATAAACGCCATCGGGATGATGACTATGAATCCCCTCAGGATGGAGATAACGTGCGCCGGAAGTGCATTCTCTGTGGACGTAAAGTAGACAGATATGATAATGTTGAATCCTGCGAAAACACACGCCGTAAAGTAAATCTTCAGGCCTGTCACAGCAATGTCCTGCAGTACGGCATTGTTCTCGCTGTTGAACACCGCCGCGATCAGATCTGCGCCGAAGAACACACACAGATAAACTGCAGCTGATACAAGGACCGATGCTGTCAGCGCGTACCGCAGGATACTCTGCACACCCTTCCGGTTTCCCGTTCCGTAGCTTCTGCTCAGGATAGGCTGTATTCCCTGAGAGATCCCCGTATAGATGGACGTGACCACAAGGGACAGGTTCGCGATCACGCCGTAAGCCGCAACTCCGATATTCCCCGCGATCCCAAGGATGATCGTGTTGAATACGATGATGACGATCCCGGACGAGACCTCTGTGATCAGAGACGGAAGGCCGCTGGAGAAGATCCCCAGCGCCAGATGTCCGGATATCCTGCATTTTCTCAGGTGGAACTGATTCTTCCTCCGGATCAGATACGGGGACAGCACAAGGATGCTGATCACCGGCGCCAGCCCTGTGGCGAACACTGCTCCGAAGATCCCCATGCCAAAGGGGAACATGAATACGTAGTCAAGGACTACATTGGAAAGACTTCCGGTGATCATGGCTGCCATAGAGAGCTGGGGCGCCCCGTCATTTCTGATAAAACACAGCAGCAGGTTGTTCGTCATGAACATAGGCGCAAACAGCAGGATCACCCGGAGATAGGTCCTGGTCATCTCATACACTGCGCCGTCCGCTCCAAGAAGGCGCGCCAGCGGCCCGGAGCCGAAGAGTCCCAGCAGGCAAAATCCTCCTGCGATGACAGCGGTCAGGACAGCCCCGTTGGTGAAGATCTGGTCTGCCCGCTTCCCATCCCCCTGGCTCTTTACGATCGAATATTTGATCCCCCCGCCCATTCCGATCATCAGGCCGCTGCCATGGATAAAGCTGTAGACAGGGATAGCCAGGTTCAGCGCTGCCAGCCCGTCCGAGCCGAGCGCCTTCGAGACGAAGAAAGTATCCGCAAGTATGTAGCAGGACAGCGCGATCATCCCAAGCACATTCAATGAGGAATACTTAACAAATTCTCTGAAACATGATCTTTCTTCCATACTTTTTACCATTCCTTTCGTTTCGCTCAAGTCACAAATTTCTTTTTCGCCAATTCAATTGCTTCTTTTCCACTCATATGTTCCAGCAGGCGATCTCCTGCTTCTCCCTGCAGAACATAAAAAAGCCCTACCCCACTCCTTCTATGGCCTATCGGAGCGGATAAGGCGTTACCCGGCGGCAATTCGTTCTTTTTTCATTTCACTGTGTCAAGGTATCATAAACGGAGAGAAAAGTCAAGCGGCGCGGTACTGTTTTTTCCCAGAATAATTCAGCCATTTCACGCTTTGATTTCTGTCCTGATAAATGTATAATAATACCGAATACAGCAAACAACAGGAGGGACATATGAAGGAATACAATAAGCTCCACAGCGGAGAACTCTATCTGCCGAATGATGATGAGATCGTAAAAGAGCAGACTGCCTGTCTTGAACTTCTCTATGATTACAATGCGACCCGCCCGTCCGAGGGAGAAAAGCGCGCAGAGATCCTCAAGAAGATGTTCGCTGAGATCGGCGGCGACTGCTATATCGAGCCTCCTCTGCACTCAAACTTCGGCGGACACCATGTACATTTCGGGAAAAATGTCTATGCAAACTTCAACCTGACCCTGGTAGACGATACCCACATCTATGTCGGCGACTATACTATGATCGGCCCCAACGTTACGATCGCCACGGCAGGACATCCGATCCTCCCCGTGCTGCGCGAACAGGCGTATCAGTACAACGCCTCAGTGCATATCGGCAGGAACTGCTGGCTCGGCGCAGGCGTGATCGTCCTTCCCGGCGTCACCATCGGCGATAACTCCGTCATAGGAGCCGGAAGCATCGTCACAAAAGACATTCCCGCAAATGTCATCGCAGTCGGCAATCCGTGCCGCGTTCTGCGGGAGATCAGCGATCACGACAGAGAATACTATTTCAAGGACAAAAAGATAGACCAGAAGATAAGGAGTATGATCCAGAATGAAACCATTTGAAAGACTGCTGAAATATATTTCCATAAGGACACCCAGCGACGAAGCGAGCACCACGGTGCCCTCTTCCACCTGCCAGTTCGAGCTCGCCTGGCATCTCCACCGGGAGCTTTTTACCATGGGGATCACAGACGTGAAGGTGGACACAAAGTGCTATCTCTACGCCCACATCCCGCCCACACCGGGATATGAAGACCGTCCGGTGCTCGGATTCATCGCGCACTTGGACACCGTATCGGACTTCTGCGATCACAAGATCATCGCTGAGATCCATGAAGATTACAATGGAAAGGAGCTTCCTCTCGGGACGAGCGGCCGCGTCCTCTCCCCGGATATGTTCCCTCATCTTAAGGACTTAGAAGGGCGCACCCTGATCACAAGCGACGGCACCACGATCCTCGGCGCGGACGACAAGGCCGGCATCGCCGAGATCATGACCGTGGCTGAGCGGCTCCTGACAGAAGATATTCCTCACGGACCGGTTTCCATTGCCTTTACCCCGGATGAAGAGATCGGAATGGGCGCCGCTCATTTTGACCTGGAAGAATTTGGCGCAGACTTCGCCTATACGCTGGACGGCGACACAGAAGGCGAGATCCAGTACGAGAACTTCAACGCCGCCAAAGCCGAGTTCCAGATCCGCGGCGTAAATGTCCACCCGGGATCTTCCAAGGACGTCATGGTAAACGCCGCCCTTGTCGCAATGGAGATCAACTCCCTGCTGCCCGCGGGTGAGACGCCCCGGGACACGGACGGGTACGAAGGCTTCTATCACCTGACCGACATGAAGGGCGATGTGGGCGAAGCGGTCCTCCGCTATATCATCCGCGACCACAGCGCGGAGAAGTTCGAGCAGCGCAAAGAGACGCTGCGCAGCATCGAGAAGCAGATGAACGCGAAATGGGGCCGCGGCACGGTGACGCTCACGCTCACAGACCAGTACCGCAATATGGCAGAGATCATCTCCGGCTGCATGCATCTCATCGAAAACGCAGAGAAGGCCTGCCGGAGAGCTGGCGTTGAGCCGCTCATCCTCCCCATCCGCGGAGGCACCGACGGCGCACAGCTCAGCTTTAAGGGCCTCCCCTGTCCCAACCTGGGAACCGGAGGGCACGGGTATCATGGTCCTTATGAGCACATCACAGCCGAGGGCATGGATGCGGCGTGCAGCATAGCGCTGGAGCTTGTAAAGCTCTACGCAGAGAGCCCTGCCGCAGAATAAAAAACGATCCGTGACACGCGGAACCGCAATTGGGGACGTAGTAAAATTAAATTTTACTACGTCCCCAATTGAAATCTGCTATGTCCCTGATTGATATTTACAGCCTCTCGCTGCTCGCGTTCATAAACTTATACTCAGCCACAGACCGGTCAAATCCCTTGATATGTCTGTAGAGCCACTCGATGACATTCTTGTTCACCTGCTCCACGAACGCATCGGACGGTCCTTCCTCTTCCTCAAGCATGTTGTACAGATCCTGAACGACCTGGCGGAGCTTGTCATGCTCCTTCTTGTGCTCAGTAATCCCCGGGTATCCGATGGATTCCTGCAGCTTCTCTTCCTCTCCGAAATGGAACTCTGTATAATCCGCAAGATAGTCCAGTGTCTTCACTGCCACGACCTTGTCCTTGCTCGTCTCGCAGCTGTCCAGCAGCTTGTTGATCTTATCGATCAGTTCCTTGTGCTGCCCGTCGATCATCTCATTGCCTGTTACAAGGCTTTCATCAAATTCTGCTCTCATCGTCCGTTACCTCCTAAACCTCTCCGTTTTTAAATCTCATGATCATCTCATTTGTCAGACTCTCTGTGGACGCTGTATCCGGGATGTCCTCCCGCTCAAACCATTCTGCCAGAGCCAGCTCTTCCCGGTCCAGGGTGACCGCTCCGTCTCCGTCGAGATCACAGTAAAATCCCAGCAGGAGCGTATCGCTGAAAGACCAGGGCTGAGACTTATAATACCGGATATTCTTTACCTTCAGACCGACCTCCTCCATGACCTCTCTGGCCACCGTCTCCTCCGCGGTCTCGCCGATCTCCGTGAAGCCGGCGAGGAGCGCATACTTTTTATACGCCCTTCCCGCATATTTCGACATCAGGATCCTGCTGCCGTCCGTCACGCCTATGATGACAGCCGGACAGATCTTGGGATACTCCATATTCCCGCACTCCCCGCAGCGGAGCATGCGCTCTTTTTCGTCCCTTTTCATCAGGCTGCCGCAGCGTCCGCAGTACTTGCGGCTCCGATACCAGCTGCAGAGCTGATACCCCGTGATCCCGGCAAACGACCGGTACCTCGGTTCTGCCGTGCGGAAGATCTCCGTGTTCTCCATCGCAAACTCTGACAGGGGCTCCCGGCTGATCTCCTGCACCAGATAATACCGCTCATCATCGATCGAAAAAAGATAAACAGCATCCTCATAGATCTCCTCATTGAGCCGCTCCAGATCCCGGAATCTCGGGAACTCGATCCCTTCCGCCGTCCTCTTCATGAGTACGCTCCGCTCTTCATAGTACAGCGCAAGGCACTCACGGTCCGGCGGGACCTGCCTGTACTGGTTATCATAGTGATGCGGCTGAATATCCTGTATCATCTGTATCTCTCCCGTCTGAACTAAGATTCCTGTCTATCATAGCACACTTTGGGACAAGTGTAAAATTATAACCGTCCGCGGTCACTCCTGGATCCGATACACGTATTCCGGCATCTTCTCCAGCGTATTTCCCTCCACTTGATTTCCCAAGAAAACGATTCCTCCATCGCCGGTAAACCGGACCGTAAGCCGGTGAGTCAGGACCGTATCGTCCATTGTTCCCTCGCTTACCGCCTCTACAGTCAGCGTCACCGTCCCGTCTCCATTTTCCTCAACATCTACTGCTTCCGGCTCTGAGAGATCGATCACGCTCTTTGTCCGGTTCCCGACCCCGAGAGCGATCCAGGCATATGTCCCTGACTCAGCGTCATAGGATGCATATTCCCTGAGCTGTTCCGCCGTCACAGGCAGATAGTTTGTCATCAGGCTTTCGAATTGTTCCGCCGGTATCCCTTCCGTATAGAGGGACGAGTCAAATGTCTCCCCGCTGTCCAGCTCATACAGATACTGGAACAGGCCGTTGTAATCGATCCCCGCCATATTCTCCGGATCCCAGTCCGACCAGAGCAGGTTGTTCCCCTCATAGGCGACCGGCTCCAGATATTTTCGGGAAATCTCCGCGCATTCTGCATCATACGGCTTCACCCTCAGCATGGCGTTGGAGTAGAGCACCTCTGTCACCTCCGGATATCCCGGCGTGCACAGCTTATAGAAAAACCATCCCTTCTCCGTATAATCCCACTCTTCTGCCCTCGTATACGACATCTCTCCCATGGCCTTCGCATCCCCGCTCCGCCATGACGCCGTCACTGACAGGACATACAGCTCTTCCCCGTCACAGACGAACTTCTTCCTTCCAATGCTCCCGTCTTTATAGACTTCGTATTCTGTGATCTCGCCGCTCCTTCCGTTTTCACAGTCAAGGAGAAAAGCATCCATCGCTTCGTAGTTTTTCATATCCTGATAAATATCGAACGTCGTCACCGGATCCCCCTGCCCGGCGATCATGGCGGCCATCGCTTCCGCTTCGTCCGCTGTCAGCACTCTGCCTGCATCTGTTCCCACAGCTTCCTGATAGATCTCCTTCACAAGCTCCAGCATTGCGGCGCACTCCTGCTCTGCTTCTTCGCGTTCCTCCTCATCAATGGGAAGGTCATACCCTGCACCGGCGTCCTCCTGCACATCCTCCTGCCGGTCTGTCTGCACATCGCTCTTCTGTCCTTCACTGCAGCCGGCAAGAAACAGCGCCGCAGCGAGTACCACACCGTATTTTACCCCTTTCTTTATTCTTTGCATTCCGTATTCTCCTGTCTCTGACAATCCTTCTCTCGTCTTTCAGTTTCTTATTCTTACATACGTAAGAATAACTTATAACAAAACAAAAAAAATGTCAATCTCCGGAAAACAGAAAAAACACTTTACAACTCCTCCCATTTCCTGTATTATTGGTTAGTCATAACTAACATATTATTTTCAGATAAGGAGGCTGTATGATATTACTCAACAAACTGATGATCCTTATTTCCATCCTGCTTCTTCTGCTGTGCATCCTGATGCCGCTTAAACGGAGCGCCGCCGCAAAGGAACGCCCCTTCCTTCGCAGCATACTCCGACCTCATACGATATACGGCGTACTGCTGCTCATAACCTCTCTCATCCATGGGATCCTCGCCGGCAGCGGTCCGGCCATGATCAGCGGAAAGATTGCCTGGCTCTGCCTTCTGATCCTTCTGGTCCTCTCATTCTTCCGCGGGCGGATGCAGGCCGCAGTATGGAAGAAACTGCACGGACGGCTCTCCATACTTCTGTGCGCGCTGGTGCTCATCCACATCGTCCATGCGATCGTAATCTGAAAAAAGGGCTGTCGGGAAATAGATAATCTTAATCAGGGGCAGACGTGACTCACGCGAGTCACATCTGCCCCTGAAATTTATCTCTCTTTTCTTCTATAAGAAATATATATTCTCTATAAGACGTGATAATGAGGAATGATATCCTCGTAATGTCCGTCTTTCATCAGGAAGCCGCCCGGGATGATCCCCAGCTGGACAAATCCCAGCTTCTCATAAAGCCGCAGTGCATAAGTGTTGCTCCTGACTACTGCGTTAAACTGAAGGATCCGGAAACCGAGTTCTTTTCCTTTTGCCATGCAGTGCTCGACGAGCTTCTCGCCGATATGCTGTCCGCGGAGATCTGCTCTCACCGCGTAGCTGGCGTTGCAGATGTGGCCGCACCGCCCCACATTGTTCGGATGGAGGATATACAGCCCAGCGATCTCCCCATTCTCAGCGTCATACGCGATCCCTGTATAGGACTGCTCTTCAAAGAACTGTTTTCCCGTCTCTTCTGTCAGCAGCTCAAGCTGGGGAAATGCCTCGCCGTCCTCTACGACCCGGTTCCATATCTCCACCGCCTCCCGCGTATCTGCTTCCTCAAATGCTCTAATCCTGATTTCCATCCTTCTGCTCCTCCTTCAAGTCTTCTCTTCTGCTGTTTCTCAATGGTCCTGCAGTATACTGTTGTTTCTCAACTGTCTGTCAGTATACCACAGACTGCAGCCTAATGGAAATAGTGATCTCCGATCTGCATGCCCCAGCCGCCTGTGCTGAAGTAAAGGCAGTCTCCGACCGGGCTGCTGCCCGCCAGCGCGTCCTCTGCCGCCTGCATAGCGGATGCTGTATACCCGGCATTCGCCCGGACAGAATCAAGCCATCCCGTCATTGCCGGCGTAAACTGTCCTGACTGGTAGATCACTTCCGAGATCGTGTTCGGATAGGAAGCGCTCTCCACTCGGTTCATAACGACCGCCCCCACGGCAACCTGTCCTTCATACGGCTGATTTCCCGCCTCACAAAAGATCAGGGCCGCAAGAAGTTCCTTATCTGCCTGCGCTGCCGCTTCCGCCGCAGCCTTCTCCGCCGCGATCCTCGCAGCCTCCTCGGCAGCCTTTCTCTCTTCCTCAAGCTTCTTTTCGTAAGCAAGCTGCGCTTCCTCAGCCGCTGCCTTCGTCTCCTCCAGCACACCCTGATGGATCTCTCCCGCTATATCGGAAACATTCCATTCCGCGCTTTCTTCCTTTACGACATCCGGCTGACCGGCTTTCGTATCCTTCTCCGCCGCAAGACTTGTAAAGCCTGTGAGAATGACCATACTTGCTGCAGCGGCGTACAGTGATATGACGATCCGCCTGTTTTTATATTGTTTCATATACTCCTCCTCTTAACTTATTGCAATATCTTTACATATCTCTTTAAGAATATATGTAGTTGTTTTCGCATTTATTACAGATATTACAAAAATGTTACGGAGGCTATTCTAATATAAAATTTCCCGTTTGTCAACTTTTTTATTTACAAACTTCAGATTGCTTATAACAGTTCAGCCATGCGCCGTGATATATGGGAACAGACATACAAGCTTGTTTGTATATATCTGCCCCCATATATCCCGGCATAGGGCAGACGCCCACAGCGAAAAGAAGCCGCAAAGCAGCGGATTCGAGCTGCGTGGCTGAACTGTTAAGGACAACGAAAAACAGACCCCGTCAAGGGTCTGTTTCTCAGTATTTTCTCTCTTCTTTTAATGCATCCTGAAGATCGGACTGATCTTTTTATAGATCAAAAATACGATGACGGATACAAGCACTCCTTTCAGGAGATTGAACGGTGCAACTGCGAACATTACAAATGTTACAAGGTCTGTAATATTTGCATTCACCGCCGTTCCCATACTCACCAGCGCATCGATCGGCATACCGAAGGCCGCCGCATATGTCGGGAGAAGTACGAAGGCATTGATCAGGCATCCGAGGACCGTCATCGTCACCGTCCCCACCGCCATACCGATCAGAGCGCTCTTTCTCGTCCTGTTCCTGCGGTAGATCAGTCCCGCCGGAACACACAGCGCGCAGCCGATGATAAAGTTCGCGATCTCTCCGACTCCCGCTGTCTGCGTGCCCGTAAGCACGAAGTTCAGAAGGATCTTGATCAGCTCGATCAGCGCTCCTGCGAACGGTCCCATGGCAAAGCATCCGACAAGGACGGGCACCTCGCTGAAATCAATCTCGTAGAACGACGGCGCAAAGGGAAGCGGTATCTCAAAAAGCATCAGGATGACTGCGACTGCTGCAAGCATCCCGATCTTAACGATCGCCTTTACCCCAAGCCTCGGCTCTGGACGCGCTACTGTTTTTGTTTCTGTACTCATGTTCCATCTCTCCTTTTTCTTCCGCTGTGTGCGGATAATAATTTCCCGCATTCTTCCTGCAGGGACTTATAACAGAAAAGGAAGTCTTCCAGGAAATCCCGTCATATCAGGCATTGCTTTCTGTATACCGCGGCTGCACCGCTGCATATAGAAAAACCCCGGATCGATCGATCCGGGGTGTAAATCCTGCACATTCAATGGCATCTCTCATCAAACTCTGCGAGTTTAACAAATGTGGATTGCTTCTCTCATCCAGACTATACTGTCGGTACCGGAATTCCCTCGCACGAGAGTCACCGGTTCAGCCGCACGAATGCGGGTCGCGGACTATACCGCCGGTTGGGACTTGCACCCGACCCCGAAGATCCAATTTCTCTTACAGCTATTAATATAACTCTTTATGACCGTGATTTCAAGCCTTTTCTAATTTTCTCCTCCACGCCGCTGTCAGAGGCCCGCATCCAGCCCCCGCCCGTATGCCCGCATACCGCGCTGAACCGCTGTTTTCCGGCTTTTTCCACGTGTTTCACACTTTTTTACAGATTTGTTCATAATCCATTCAAATCTTGATCACAGTTTTTACACAACTCCTTTATATACTATAATTGTTCTTAATAAAGAACACTTTTTCATAAACTTTTTCCCCCTTTGAGTCACAGAAATGTGACTCTTTCCTTTTGTCCAAAAATATCTGTTAAAAAAAGGACACTCCATAACGAAGTGTCCCGTTGTATGTTCTCTGTCTTTTCCTGTTCTCCCCTGCGGATCACATCACAGGATCCTGCCCCTTATCTTATTCCAGATATGGCCCTGCGCATAATCATAAGCCCGGTCGTAGATAAACAGCGCGATCTGTCCGCCTATCACCACGCCGGCCATGATCGGTCCGGATACCGCCTGCGCGAACAGCATATCCCGGAAAATAAATACAATTGGTAGATATATGATATTAAAGATCACATATTTTGAAATCCAGAAGACCACATGCCGGTTTCCGAACCGCGGGCGTTTCTCGAGATATCGGAATACAGCCTCGATCCCCCAGATATACAATCCCATCGCCGCGAAGGTCAGGACATAAAACTTATTCGGAGCAGTAATGAGTCCCAGCAGGACTGCTGCAATATAAAACGCAGCTCCCACTTTCAGGCCAAACTCCCTGACGACGATCCCCACAAAAAATGATGCGGCCGCCAGCAGGAACAGCGTGCTCGTCTCTATCACGCTCCCGAGAGCCATGCATACGACGGTCAGTGCAAGGAGCAGGCCGCCGAACGCCATTGTCTTCGCCTTTACATGCATGAACAAAGATCTCCTCCAAAACATTCACAGAGCTGGTCTGCGATAAACAGGTCGCAGCACATATTTCCCGTTCCGCAGGATGAGCTTCCCTGTCCGTATCCGCTGCCGTAAGGGCTTCCCTGATATCTCCTGCTGCTGAAATCCAGCTGGTTCAAAAGCTGTCTGTACTGCATATTATTCGGTTCCATATTCACAGCCTGTGCGGCGTGATCCCTGGCAAGGATATTATTGCCGATCCCCGCATTGGCGCAGCCGCTCAGATAATACCACAGGGCGGAGCGCTCAGGCACCTGATCCAGTGTATTCAATGCTTCCCGGTAGCGTCTGCTGTTGATGTAGTTGGCCGCCGCCTGAAGCCTCGGATCTGGCTGTGCGTTCTCATATCTCCCGTAGGCTCCTCCGGATGATCCGCCGTAGGAAGAACCGCCTCCGTAGGAATAGCTGCCGCTTCCCGAGCCGCCGGATGAGCGCTCGTGCATGATCGTGTCGTACGCCTCCTGCACCTCCTTGAACTTCTCCTCAGCGAGATCTGCAAGCGGATTGTTCACGTTGGCATCCGGATGGTACTTTCTCGTCAGATCGCGGTACGCTCTTTTTATCTCATCATCAGATGCATTCGGAGATACGCCGAGCACATCGTATGGATTTTTATTCATTTTTTCTGTTCCTCACTTTTCTTCATCTGTATCTTATTATAACGATTCCAGACACCATCATACAATATATTTCTTAAAATGTCCACATCAACAAGGCAGGGAAGACGCTCAAATTCCGCCGTGCTCTCCGCGATCATCATACAGAGGATCTGCTGCATCCGCTCTTCATAATCCGCCTCTCCGTATAGCTTTTTCAGAGGGTTGTAGCGCCCCTTCTCCATGTCCTCCGGAAGATCCTCATACGCATCCATGATGTAGATAAACTTCCCGAGGAAAAATCCCATACGTCTGAGGTTGTTCTCCCAGATATCTTCCTTGTAAACGAAAAGCTCCTCCATCAGGTGTCCGAAGCATCCGGCTGTTCGATCGATATCCGTGCTCCCCTCCCGCTCGCACGCAGCAAGCTCTTTCAGGGCATCAGCGATCGCCCTGCTCTGGCGCGGATATGCCGATATGATCCTCTGCGCCTTTCCATGGATCATGCTCTTTGTCATCAGACTGCTGACCTTTCTCTCGTCCTGCCAGTCGTCTTCCATATGATAATACGCGAGGAGGACGTTCATCGCCGCCGCATAAGACGTGATCTCATTCCTCAGCATCATCTGCTTCCTGACCGGATGCACCTTACATCTGTGCATCTCCATCTCCGTCCCGCTCTCGTAGAGAGAGGACAGCAGGATCACCGCAAAGGTCATGTCATAGGTAAGCGTCAGCTGCCCCATAAAACCATATTTCTCCTTCAGAACGCGGCAGAGGCCGCAGTAGTATGCCCTGTATTTTTTCAGATCCTTCACTTTCAGCTCTGGTTCACATATCGTAACATAACCAAACATCTTTTTCTCCCATCGATCGATTCCGTTTTTTGCACTGTGCAGATATTATAGCACGCGCAGATTCCCCTGTTTATAATATTTTTGTGAAAATTTCTAATGTTCCTCTGCGCGCCCTAATTGTAAACTGCATTTTATTTTTAGTTGACATTTATCCTATCCCCAAGTATACTTGTCTCCGATATGACAAACATTTTATATAACCGAAAAGGAGACTCCAATGAAAGATAACACGATATCTGCAGGCAGCACAAAAACAAAAAGACTGACGCTCATCGGACTCTCAGCCGCCCTTCTCTGTATCCTGGGGCCGCTGTCCATCCCGCTTCCCGTCAGTCCCGTCCCGATCACACTGACTAATTTTGCTGTCTACATCATCATCTATATCCTCGGCATGCACTCCGGGACTGTCAGCGTCCTCATCTATCTCTGTCTGGGCGCAGTCGGTCTCCCTGTATTTTCCGCATTCAGCGGCGGTCTCGGCAAGCTCGCAGGTCCCACCGGCGGATACCTTGCAGGGTTCCTCTTCCTCGCCCTGATCCAGGGATTCCTCATGGAGCGCTTCCCGGGGAAAAATACAGCGGCTGTCTTCGGCATGATCCTCGGGCTGGCAGTATGCTATCTCTTCGGCACAATATGGCTTGCCCGGCAGATGAGCCTTACCTTCACAGCCGCTCTCGGTGTCGGCGTGCTTCCGTACCTCCCGGGCGATGCGGTCAAGATCATTCTCGCCGCAGTGGCTGGTCCAAAACTGAGAGCCGCAGTGAAACGGATATAACTCCGCTCCACTCCGGCTCTCACTTCTAGATCCCTATCATTCTAGATCCCCCGCATCGTGAGCTGGATCCGCTTTCTCTTCAGATCCACGCTCATGACCTTCACATCTACGATATCGCCCACACTGACCGCCTCAAGCGGATGCTTGATATAGCGGTCCGTGATCTGCGAGATATGCACCAGTCCGTCCTGATGGACGCCGATATCGACAAACACACCGAAATCGATGACATTTCTCACAGTTCCCTTGAGCACCATTCCCTCTTTCAGATCCTTCATCTCGAGGACATCCGTGCGCAGGATCGGCTTCGGCATCTCATCGCGCGGATCGCGCCCCGGCTTCTCCAGCTCCTTCACGATATCCCGCAGCGTGATCTCGCCGATCCCCAGCTCCTCCGCCAGCTTTTTATAATCCCGTATCGTCAGAGACAATCCCGTCAGGTTATGCTCTGCGATGTCCTCCGGCTGGAATCCCTGGCGCTTCAGCAGCTTCTCCGCCGCCTCGTAGGATTCCGGATGGACGCCCGTGGAATCGAGCGGGTTCGTCCCTCCCTGTATCCTCATGAAGCCGGCGCACTGCTCGAAGGCCTTCGGTCCCAGCTTCGGCACCTTGAGCAGCTCTCTCCTGTCCGCGAATCGCCCGTTCTCTTCCCTGTATGCCACGATGTTCTTCGCGATCGTGCTGCTGATGCCGGAAATATAGGACAGAAGCGGAGCCGACGCAGTGTTTAAGTCCACGCCGACCTTATTCACACAGTCCTCGACAACTCCGGTCAGCGACTCTCCTAACTTCTTCTGGTTCATATCATGCTGATACTGTCCCACGCCGATCGACTTCGGATCGATCTTCACAAGCTCGGCCAGCGGATCCTGGAGCCTTCTGGCGATCGACGCGGCGCTTCTCTGCCCTACATCGAATTTCGGGAACTCCTCGCTTGCCAGCTTGCTCGCAGAATAGACCGATGCGCCCGCCTCGTTCACGATCACATACTGCACTTTCTCCGGGATCTCCTTTAAGAGCTCCACGATAAACTGCTCAGACTCCCTTGACGCAGTCCCGTTCCCGAGAGAGATCAGCGAGATATTGTATTTCGGTATGATCTTCTTCAGCAGATCCTTACTCGCCTTGATCTTCTGGGGCGTAGTCGGAGCTGTCGGATAGATCACGGTCGTGCCCAGTACCTTACCGGTCGGGTCCACCACAGCCAGCTTGCATCCGGTGCGGAAGGCCGGATCCCATCCGAGGACGACTTTGCCCGCGATCGGCGGCTGCATGAGAAGCTGATGCAGATTTTTGCCGAACACCTCAATGGCGCCGTCCTCCGCCTTCTCCGTCAGCTCACTTCGGATCTCCCTCTCGATCGCCGGCGCGATCAGCCGGTGGTAGCTGTCCTGCACAGTATCCTTGAGCACAGGCGCTGTATATGGATTGTCCGAACGGATGACTTTCCGCTCAAGCCATCCGATGATCTCGTCCTCCGGAGCCTGGATCTTCACTGTCAGGAACTTCTCCTTCTCGCCACGGTTCAGCGCGAGCACTCTGTGCCCTGCCAGCTTCGGCACCGCCTCCTCGAACTCATAGTACATCTCGTAGACAGACTCTGCCTCCGGATCCTTCGCCGCAGAGATCAGCTTTCCCTTCTTCATCGTTGTCTTTCGGATCCAGCTACGATAGTCCGCATTGTCCGATATCATCTCTGCGATGATATCCTTGGCGCCGCTGACAGCCTCCGCCGCATCCGCCACCTGCTTCTCCTCTGAGATATATGCCTTCGCCGTCTCTTCCAGCGGCTCCCGCGTCTTCTGCAGCAGGATCAGCGATGCCAGCGGCTCCAGCCCCTTCTCCTTGGCGATCGTCGCCCTCGTGCGGCGCTTCGGACGGTACGGACGGTACAGATCCTCCACGGTCACAAGCGTCTCCGCGGCAAGGATCTGGCTTCTCAGCTCTTCCGTCATCTTTCCCTGCTCCTCGATACTGGAGATGACCTGCGCTTTCTTTTCCTCAAGATTGCGCAGGTACACAAGGCGCTCATGGAGCTTTCTGAGCTGCTCGTCATTGAGTGAGCCCGTGACCTCCTTTCTGTACCGCGAGATGAACGGTATTGTATTGCCTTCATCTATAAGCTTGACCGCCGCATCGATCTGCCAGCGCTTTACTCCTAATTCTTCTGTCAGTCTCTGGTTAATGTCCATCTTCTTTTTCGTTCCTCTCTGTTGTCTTCCTATCCGGCGGCCGCACCGCCGATTTCCTACCATTCTACCACAAAACCCTCACCGGAATCCATATCTATCTGCCATATATGCATTTCCGCTTTCCTTTTCCCTCCTCTTCTGCTATGATGTTACCGGCAGAAAGCAAGATTTTTACGAAAAGGAACCCATTATGGAACGGATCATCACATACCGCATCAGAGAGAGTGAAGAGGGACTCCGCACAGAGCAGTATCTCCGGCGGAAAGGCTACTCTTACCAGAATCTCACACAGCTTAAGAAAATGCCTGAGAGCATCCTCATCAACGGCGTTTGGTCCTACATGAGGACCGTTCTCCACAGGGACGACATTCTCACTGTGCACATAAAAGAGGATGGATCATCCCCGAATATCCCGCCTGTGAAGCTGCCGCTGGATATCGTCTACGAGGACGGAGATATCCTGGTCGTCAACAAGCCTGCCGGCATGCCGATCCATCCTTCCCTCAACAACTACCGAAACTCCCTCGCAAACGCTCTCATGTACTACTTCAGCGAACAGGGCGTTCCGTTCATCTTCCGGTGCACGAACCGCCTCGACCGGGACACCTCCGGACTCACTGTGATCGCAAAACATCTCGTCAGCTCCAGCATCCTCTCCGGTATGGGCACTCGCCACGAGATCGAGCGGGAGTATCTGGCTGTCGTGCGGGGAAGCGTGACTCCCGCCTCAGGTACGATCTCCGCTCCGCTCGCCCGCGCAGGCACATCCCTGATCGAGCGGAAAGTAGACTTTGATCACGGGGAACACGCAGTCACACATTACCGTGTCGTAGATGAAAAAAACGGGCACAGCCTCGTCTCACTCACCCTTGAGACCGGCCGCACCCATCAGATACGCGTCCATATGAAATATATCGGTTTTCCCCTCGTCGGCGACTACCTGTACAACCCTGACATGGAGCACATCGCCCGCCAGGCGCTGCATTCCCACCGCCTTCGCTTCCGCCATCCCATCACAAGAGAATGGATGGAGTTTACCGCGCCGCTCCCCGACGACATGACTCATATCCTTGAGCCCCACACACCGCCCGGAGAGCATTCCTGATACAGGTTATTCCCGCTGCAGGACATTCCTGATACAGGCTGCCCTCCGGGCATTTTTCTACACGCTCAGCTTCTTATCCGCGACCAGCGACGATGCGATGAAGACGATGCCGCAGATCACCAGATAGTACAGGACATCCCATACATACAGTCCGATCAGGCTTCCGCCATCAGACAGCCCTGCGATCCCCGGAATCTGGTACATCAGGTCGTATCCCCGTCCTACTATATAATTGATGATAAAGAACAGGATGACTGCAAACAGACCTGCAAATCTCGATCTTACCAGCACGGTCCTTGCCAGGATCACCGCAAGGAATCCGATCAGGATGACCAGTGACCAGGCGAGAAAGATAAGAAATGCAGCTCCCACCAGATCTTCCCATTGGATCCCGCCTTCCACGAACGCTCTGGACATCAGCTGCGCCGCTTCCACGATCGCCTCGAAGCCTTCCTCTTTCCAGATTGCAGAAGCAAGGCAGGCCCCGCCTGCTGCCACGAACAGTGCAAATACGATCAGCATCTGGAGGATAGATGAGACAAACTTCGCTGCCATGATCTCCCACACTGACTTCGGCACCATCCAGAGCATATAGCTCTGTCTTGTTCTCAGATCCCGGTTCAGCACAAGCACGCCCTCGATTCCCGTATAAAAGAGCACCAGGATCGCAGCTCCGAACATCAGGGCGATCGTCACTCCCATCACATTGCTGTTGTCAAACAGCAGGCCTCCCCAGAACGTCAGAAGGCCCACCGCGAGGGCAGCCAGGATCACAAGCCTGGACGTCCTCTGTTTTCTCAATTCGTATTTAATCAGTTTTCCCATCTCTTACTCCTCCTTACATGATCTCCATATAGATATCCGTGATGGACCGCCCGCTCGCGACCCTCTCCTTCTCAAGATCCACCACTCTCAGCAGCTCGCCGCCCTTGATGAACAGCGCTTCATCCGCAAAGCTCTCGATCTCATCGATCAGATGGGTGGAGATGACAAATGTATTCTTTTCTCCCGCTTCCTCAAGGATCAGAGAGATGATCTCCTCCCGCGCCTTGTAGTCAATGCCGTTCAGAGGTTCATCCAGCAGGAACAGCCTCGCGTTTCTTGCAAGGGTCGCCGCGATCTTGAGCTTCGCGTTCATTCCGCTGGAGAGTTCTCTCACCTTCATCGATGGTTCCAGCCCCATCTTCTCACACATATCGTCGAATTTCTCCGGATTGAAATCCTCGAAGAAATCCTGATAATATTTTCCCACGTCACACACTTTCATATAGTCATAGAAAAACGGCTCCGTCGACATATAGGCAATCTCCCCCTTGTCACTGCAGCAAAGCCCGTGTCCCTCAAAGATGATCTTTCCCGAGGTCGGCTTTGTCAGTCCCGCGATCATCTTCATCCACGTGGTCTTACCGCTGCCGTTCTCTCCCAGGAGGCCGTATATTTTCCCCTCCTCAAGCCGGAGCGAGATACCCGCCACCGCCTGTTTCATCCTGTATGTCTTGCTCAATCCTACACATTCCAGCATCATTCCTGTTCCTCCTTATAATCTGTCACCTGAAAAATAATATCATCCTTCTGAAAACCGAGATCTTTCATCTCCCTCATAAAATTCCTCAGCACTTCCTCAGCCATCTCTTTCTTCAAATTCTCAAACATATTCTCCTCCTCTGACACGAATGTGCCGATCCCCCGCTTCGTATAGCAGTAGCCTTCGCTCTCCATCTCGCGGTATATCCTAGCTGCTGTGTTCTGATTCACCTTATAGAGCACCGCGAGCTCGCGGTTTGACGGCATCTTATCTCCCGGCTTCAATTCCCCTTTTATCATCTTTTTCTGCAGTTCTCGGATGACCTGCAGATAGATCGGAGTTCCTGCGCTGTATTCCATATCATCCCTCCTTAGCCGCTGCGTATTATTGTACCAGTGCTATAGTTAGATAGTACACTAGTTTTGTATGTTTGTCAATGTGATTGGATAAAATATTTTTTTCAAAAAGGTGTTGACACTTTTCAGGAAATGTAATATAATCATTTTTGCTGTGAACGATACAGCTTATATGTGCGATTAGCTCAGCTGGATAGAGCGTCTGGCTACGGACCAGAAGGTCGGGAGTTCGAATCTTCTATCGCACGTAACTTTGAGATGCCGATGACCGGCATCTCTTTTTTTGTTCTGCGGTTCCCTCTTCTGCGGGATAAAAAACTGCGGACACGTCTGTACTGCGGCAGACACTCCTGCTGATACGGCAAAAGATTGACAGCAAAATACGCCGGATGGTCTGTCCCATCCGGCGTATTTCTTCATATCGCTTATTCTAATACTTACTGTGCAAATCTCTCTTTCTGTGCCGCGATCAGCTCCTGATCGTCAAAATAATTGATCTTCATGGCAGCCTTCACCTCGCTGAGCGTCTCAGCGGCGGCTTTCTCCGCTTTTTCACTTCCCTTGCGCAGGATCTCATAGACTGCCGGGATATCCTTCTGAAATTCCTTTCTCCTGTTCCGGATCGGCTCAAGCTCCGCCTGAAGCACATTGTTCAGGAAACGCTTCACCTTCATATCGCCAAGGCCGCCCCTCTTGTAGTGATCCTTCAGCTCATCCAGATTCGCATACTCCGGAAGGAACTCCGGGAAATACTCCGGACGGCAGAACGCATCCAGATAAGTAAACACTGTGTTGCCCTCCAGCTTGCCCGGATCTTCGATCCTTATATGCGTCGGATCCGTAAACATGCTGAATACCTTCTTCTTGATATCCTCCGGTTCCTCTGACAGATAGATGCAGTTGCCCAGAGACTTGCTCATCTTGGCTTTGCCATCGATGCCCGGCAGACGCATGCACGCCTCGTTCTCCGGGAGAAGGATCTTCGGATCGACCAGCGTCTCCCCATAGATGGAGTTGAACTTGTGGACGATCTCCTTCGTCTGCTCAAGCATAGGCATCTGGTCCTCTCCAACCGGCACTGTCGTCGCCTTGAAAGCAGTGATATCCGCAGCCTGGCTGATCGGATAGGTAAAGAAGCCCACCGGGATGCTCGCCTCAAAATTTCTCATCTGTATCTCTGCCTTTACCGTAGGATTGCGCTGCACTCTCGACACAGTGACCAGATTCATATAGTAGAATGTGAGCTCGCACAATTCCGGGATCTGGGACTGGATGAACAGCGTCGACTTCTCCGGATCGAGTCCGCACGCCAGATAGTCCAGCGCCACCTCGATGATGTTCTGGCGCACTTTTTCCGGGTTGTCAGCGTTATCTGTCAGAGCCTGTGCATCTGCTATCATGATAAATATCTCGTCAAAATCTCCTGTATTCTGAAGCTCGACTCTCCGCTTCAGAGATCCCACATAATGTCCCACATGCAGTCTCCCTGTCGGACGGTCTCCTGTAAGCATTATCTTCTTCATATCGCTTGTGTTCCTCCTAACAATCGTTTCTCATAGTCTTTCCCCATTATAACATCATCGCGCAGGCTTTTCTATAAGAAAAAGGCAGAAAACCTGACCGTTCCCTGCCTTTGTGACCGCCTCAGCCGCCCGTCCGCTGCATCTTCAGGACACGGCAGGGCTGCGCGCTCTGTCTTCTATTTTGTATTCTGCAGCACCGGCCGCTTTGCGTAGCCCGGGGCTTTCTTTCCCTCTGCCGCATATACGAACTGGTACAGCACATATGCCATAAGAAATGCCGCCAGCACATCCAGCACCGAGTGCTGCTTTAAGAACATCGTCGCCAGGATGATCAGCGCGCCCAGCGTATACGACGCCATGCAGACAGCCTTATGCTTCCTGAGCGTCTCGCTCTCATGGATGGCAATGCAGACACTCAGCGAGTTAAACACATGCAGGCTGGGGAATACGTTCGTACAAGTATCCGCCCGATACAGTATCCTCACCATATCCACGAAGATATTGTCCCGCTCAAACACTACCGGCCTTAAATCCTGACCGTTCGGGAACAAAGTCGATATGATCAGAAAGATCGTCATCCCCGTAAACATCAGCTTTGCCATCTTATAGAATCCCGGCACATCTGTAAAAAAGAAATACAGAAATGCCGCCGCGATAAATAAAAACCACAGCAGATACGGCACGATAAAATATTCGATAAACGGAATATATTCATCAATCGCCGTCTGAATCACATGATACTGCGTGGTAACATGCTTTTCCAGATACAAAAACCACGGCATATAGATCAGAATATAGAGAAATACCCATGCATGTTTATACTTTTTCGCCAGTGCAGTGAGTCTTCTTTTCCACTTCATTTACGACGCTCCCCTTAGATTTGTGACATCAGCTTCCCTTTCGCTGATGCTCCCTTCTCTGATTTTCTCGATTATAGCACGAAATATTTCATACAACAACCCGCTTCATAAAAGGTTAACAAATCTTTAGATATTCTACAGTTTTTCTGCAGGGCAGAGCGTGCTGTCCAGATATTTTCCCAGAGACCTGCTCATATTCCCCTCGAAATCTACCTGTCCGCTCCTCACGCACCACTCGAATACATTGCCGATCACGATCATGCGGATGTCTGTGGTAAATTCCTCGATCTCAACATTCAGTCTCAGCACCCCTGCCTCGATCGCCTTCTCCACATACGTCTGCACCGTCACGATCGGGTACGGTCTCTCTGACCTGACTGCGGCATTCAGCGCCTGATTCTTCGTGTCGTAGTATCCCGACATAAATTCCACGCCCAGCTCCCGGCAGTACTTCACATAATTCATATACACCCGGATGATGCCCTGCTTCGCCCCCTCGATATCCTTCGGCGTCTCCAGCAGGTCCGGATTGATGGTCGGCTGATCTTCAATATAGTAAGAGAGAAGATCGTCCTTCGTCTTGAAGTGATGGTAAAAGCTTCCGTTGGAAACCCCTGCTTCCTCGCATATATTCTTGATCGACAGCTCTTCGTATCCCTTTTTCTGGAGAATACGCTTTGCCGCCTGAAAAATCTTTTCTTTCGTCTCCCTTGACTTGCGCTGCTGTCTGGACAACTCTGCTTTTTCACTCATTGCTAAATACGCTCCTGTCATTTATCAGGCAGCGGCGCGGCCGCTCCCCTTACTCCGTGCCCATTGTATCATAATTCCCCTTCAGATTCAAGAAAACAGAGCGGACTCTGTCTCATCCCTTTCACGGTCTCCCCTGCTGCCTCGGCCGCTCACTTTTCTCGTCCTGCGCCCGCCGCCTCCCGGTACGCCTCAAACGCGGACGGCATCGGATACTTCTCCTTCAGCTCTTCCCGGCCGGCGAAGATCACATCCCCCGTCATTTCTCTCTCCAGCTCATCCACGAGGATCTCATAGCCTGTCATGTGCCATTCCACATGGCTGAAAACATGCTTTGCGTCCCCCAGCTTCTTCACCCGCACGGGTGCGAGTCCCAGGTCCTTGGCAAAACGGATCACCTCCTGCCGTTTCAGATGCCCCTCAACATTCGGGAACTCATACATCCCGGCCAGCAGGCCGCTCTCCGCCCGTCTCCGGATCGCCACTGCATTTCCATCGCAGAATAAAAGCACGGTGCGCTTCTCGATCCGCCGCTCCTTTGCTTTCTTTTTCACCGGATATTCTCGCTGCGTCCCTTCCGCATACGCTCTGCAGAGATGTCTCACCGGACACTCTCTGCACTTCGGCTCGCCGTTCGGCAGACAGACGATCGCGCCCAGCTCGATCAGGCTCTGGTTGAAATCGCCCGCCGCCTCGCGCGGGATGATCTCCTCCAGCATCCTCTCGATCTTCGCCCGCGTCCCAGCCTTCATAATATCATCCGGATCTGCCAGGAGCCTTGTCACCACGCGCAGCACATTGCCGTCGACCGCCGGCTTCGGGATATTATAGACAAACGAGCTGATCGCTCCCGCTGTATAGCTCCCGATTCCCTTCAGGGAACGGATCTCCTCATACTTGTCCGGAAATTCACCGCCATAATTTTCCATGATCTGGACCGCAGCAGCCTTCAGGTTGCGCGCCCGGTTATAATATCCCAGTCCCTCCCACAGCTTCAGCAGACGCTCCTCCGGCACCTCTGCCAGAGCCTTCACGTCCGGCAGCTCCTCAAGGAACCGCTCATAGTACGGCCTGACCGCCTCCACTCTCGTCTGCTGCAGCATGATCTCTGAGATCCATACCCGGTAGGCGTCCATCCGCCTGCGCCAGGGCAGATCCCGCTTATTTTCCCGGAACCACTCCACAAGAGGCTCCGCCGCCTCCTTAAGCACCGGGCTTCCCAGCACCACATCCACCAGACTGTCGATCCGGATACTGTCTGCCGTTACCCTGCAGTCGTACGCCAGCACGCGCACACCAGCTGCCGCCGCACGGCGCAGCGCCTCTGCAAAGGCAGGATGGGTATCCGTATTCGGCGTAAAATATCTCACGCCTTTCATCTGAATGACAAAAAATACATATGTTTCATATCCTTCCTTCTTCGCCCGCATCAGCTCTTCCAGATGCTTCACCGCCCGGTCACTGGGCGCGTCGGGGAAACGGCATACACCGTCCTCCTCCAGCGTCACTCCCTTGACCTCGATAAAGATCCGCCGTTCTCCAGCCTCCACGTAGAGATCAAACCTTGAACTGCCGTAAGTCGTCTCCGGCCTGATCAGGGTCACGTCCGGAAACAGGTTTCCCTCGCGGACCCACTCCTCAGCCAGTCGGTTCGGGATCTGGGAATCCATATTGATCATCCGGCTGCCTTTTTCCACACCGATCAGATCCCATTTTGTCTTCCTGTCCGGATTCGCGCTCCTCTGTATATAAATAGACGCTCCCGGGATAAGAAGCTCCGCACAGCGCCCCGTATTTTTCACATGTACAGTCTCTTTCTTCCCGTCAAGCTCCGCGTAGGCGATAAATCGGTTCGGCCGCTCCAGGAAGACTGCCTTTTCTATCCTCTCATACTTCATGTCGTTTCGATCTTTTCCTTTCCCGCATCTGCTTCCCCTGTCCGCATGCAGCGGCAGGGATCCAGGATCTGCGTCTGGTATAAAGTCCGCAGACATTGTAGCACATCCTCAATGAAAAAGACCAGCCCTCTTTCCGAAAGCCGGTCTTCCATAGCAGCTCTTGTGCTGTTTTCTCTATAAAATTTTTGACAGGAACTCTTTGAGCCTGGGATCCTTCGGATGATCGAAGAACTCCTGCGGCGGAGCTTCCTCCTTGATCTGCCCGTCATCCATAAAGATCACGCGGGACGCCACCTCTCTGGCAAATCCCATCTCATGGGTGACGACGACCATGGTCATCCCTTCCCTCGCAAGCTTCTTCATCAGGTCCAGCACCTCGCCGACCATCTCCGGATCCAGCGCTGATGTAGGCTCGTCAAACAGGATCACATCCGGGTTCATTGCAAGAGACCGGATGATCGCCACTCTCTGCTTCTGACCGCCGGAGAGAGTGGACGGATATGCGTCCGCCTTGTCGTCCAGGCCGATCCTCTTCAGAAGCTCCAGCGCCTGCTCTCTCGCCTCTTTCCTGATCTCCTCCTTCGTCGTGGTGATCGGGATCAGCTCGTCCTTGTTGCTGCCTTTGAAAAGATTTTTGAAACGGGTAATGCGGTTCTGTCTCTTCGCCTTCTTGAGATCTTTACACCGCAGATACGCAGGAGCCATCATGACATTCTGGAGCACGGTCTTGTTGTTGAACAGATTGAAGTGCTGGAATACCATTCCCATATGTCTGCGGTGCAGATTGATGTCCACCTTCATGTCGGCGATATCAACACCATTAAAAATAATGCTGCCGCTGGTGGGATCTTCCATACAGTTCAGGCACCGCAGGAAGGTACTTTTTCCGGAACCCGAAGGTCCGAGCACTGCAACGATATCACCTTTGTTGATCGTGATATTGATCCCCTTGAGGATCTCGAGCTGTCCGAAGCTCTTCCTAAGATTAATTACGTCTATCACTCTTCCTCAGGCTCCTTTCCAAAATTTTTACCAGCAGGCTGATCACCAGCACGAGTGCGATATAGATCACTGCCATGACCAGATATGGGACGATAAAGTCGTAGCTGTTGCTTCCTATATAGTTGAACGCCATATAGAGGTCAGCCACTGCCACGAAGCTTACCACCGACGTCTCCTTTACAAGGGTAATAAACTCATTTCCCAGTGTCGGGAGGATGTTCTTTACCGCCTGAGGGATCACGATCTTGCACATACTTGCGCTGAAGCTCAGTCCCACAGCGCGTCCTGCTTCCATCTGCCCCGGATCAACGGACTGGATACCGCTCCGCATGATCTCCGATATGTAAGCGCCGCTGTTCAGGCCGAATACAGCTATAGCGACATTCAGTCCTGTCGTCCGCACGCCAATGAGAGGCAGCAATACATAATAGCCCACAAGGAGCTGAACGACCATCGGGCTTCCGCGGAACAGAGCCACATAGAAGCTGCAGAAGCCGTTAAGCACTCTCGGCAGCGTCTTATATTTGGGCACCACGCGGACCGTTGCGATCAATGTTCCGATCACGATTCCGATGAGCAGTCCGAGCACAGCAATGAGAAGCGTATTCTGCAGGCCTTCCACCACCCGGACATAACCGTTCTGATTGATAAATATGTCAATAAATTTATCTACTCTCTGACTTAAATTACCCATTTTCTTCCCTTCTCAAAAGAAGGAAAATGCCTGCATCCAGACCGGAATGCCTGTATTTTCCTTCTCCCGCAGTCTGCGTCTTTTTATACCACTTTTTCTGTCAAGCTGATCACAGCATCTCGTTGATGGACTCGGTGATCGCTGCCGCCGGAGCCGCGTCGATGATCACATACTTGATGTTGCCGTTGATCATATCCTGTACAGCAAGAGAACCGTTCGCGTATGTCTTGCATGTAGCCGGAAGTCCTTCAAATCCCATGTCTTCGCTTCCCTCTACATAGTAGTTTCCAGTCGTTCCCCTCTGTACGCCGATCGTATCGGATGAGCTCAGCTCATTGAGGAGCGCTGCTACATCTTCCGCAGTCTCACAGTCGTCAAACGTTGTGTCCGTGCTCGGCACGATCAGCCTCTGAGACGCCTGATAATAGGACTCGGAGAATGTAACAAACTCTTCTCTCGCCTCGCTGACTGTCAGTCCGGCCATCGCGATATCACATTTCTGCTGGCTTACAGACAGGCACACTGCATCGAAATCCATGTTCTGGATAACGAGCTCCTGTCCGAGCTCTTCTGCAAGGAGCGCCGCGATCTCCATATCGATTCCCACATAAGAATCTCCCTGCATATACTCGAACGGCTCGAATGCCGCGTTCGTCGCTACCACAAGCTGATCCTTGGACTCGTCAAGCACTGCTGACTCCACCGGTGTGGGCTCGCCGCCTCCGAAATACTTCTCGCAGATCTCATCAAGAGTTCCGTCCTCTTTGATCTTATTGATAAACGTATTGACCTGCTCTAAAAGCTCCGGCTGTGTCTTATCTACACCGAAAGCATAGTCTTCACTGGTCAGATCGATATCGATCACCTTCGCAGTTACTGCGCTGCTGTCAGCCCCGTTATCGCCGCTGTCATCACTGCCGCTGCTTCCGCATCCGGCAGCCATTCCGACAACCATCACCGCCGTCAGGCATGCTGCTAAAAACTTCTTCATCATTCATTCCCTCCATTTTGGTTTTTAAATTGCATAATCATACAGATTATCTTACTAATTCTAACACTTTTCCTTTAAATTACAAGCCCTAATATTCACCAAAAATGCATTCTTATCCATAACGGCTGCTGTTCACGCCGTATCCTTAAGCCCTATGCCAGGAGCGCTGTCGCACCAAAATAGAGAAGCACGATCACGCCGAGTACGATCCTGTAATAGCCGAACACCTTAAAGTCATGATTCTTGATATATCTCATAAGGAACTTGATCGCCACGATCGATACGGCCAGGGAAACAGCCATTCCGAGGAGCAGCAGGAATACCTGCATCGCCGTAAATCCAAGACCGAAATGGAACAGCTTCACTGCACTGGCGCCGAACATTGCCGGGATCGCCAGGAAAAATGTAAACTCTGCCGCAACGCCTCTGGACACTCCGAGCATGAGCGCTCCCACGATCGTCGCTCCGGAACGTGACGTACCCGGGATCATAGCCAGCATCTGGAACACGCCGATGATCAGGATCATCGGTATCGTGAGCTGGGAGATCTTCTTAACCTTCGGTTCTTTGTCCTTCTGGTAATTCTCGACCACAATAAAAAGGATACCATAGATGACCAGCATCGCTGCAACGACATATGCGTTATTGAACTTCTCTTCGATAAAGTCATTAAGCGGAAGACCGACCACCGCTGCGGGGATAGAGCCGATGACTACCTTGATCCAGAGCTGCCATGTCATCTTCTTCTGCTTCTCCGTCTTTTTCGGGGAGAATGGATTCAGCTTATGGAAATAGAGAATGACGACTGCCAGGATTGCCCCGAGCTGGATCACCACATAAAACATATCTAGGAACTCCTGGCTCTGTCCCAGCTTCAGCAGCTCCTCCAGCAGGATCAGATGCCCCGTGCTGCTGATCGGCAGCCACTCTGTGATTCCTTCTACAATTCCGAATATAATAACCTTCAATGCATCTAACATATTCCTTTTCCTCCTTCAAGGACAAATTTTTCGATCGCTTTTGCCGCTCCGTCTTCATCGTTGCTGTCAGTTATGTAGTCCGCGGCTTCTTTTACCGGATCTTCCGCATTCGCCATGGCGACGCCGAATCCCGCCTCTCTGAGCATAGCCGCATCGTTGTCGCCGTCCCCGCAGGCCATGATCTCTTCCCGGCGTATTCCCAGGAGCTCCCCGAGCCGTATCAATCCGGTTCCTTTGTTGACTCCGGCTGCGTTAATCTCTATATTATATCCCAGCGAACCTACCAAGGCGAGTCCTCCAAGACGGCTCAGCTCTTCCCAGGCCTGCTCCCGCTCTTCCATATCTGCAAAGAGCGCCTGGACCTTATCCATGCCGCGGTTTTCCTTCTCGACCAGGGCCAGTACATCCGGCACAGGTTTTCTCGTCGTCCGGAAATACTCCCACATGTTAGGATTCTTGTGATACCTCTCCACCCGGGCCATTTTTTCTTCATCGGCATATCCCTGACCGTCGAAATACACCTCTTGTAATGTATCATATTTTCTGCAGATTTCCAATGCTCTTTTCGCGGGACCGGGAGAGAGAAGATGCTCTTCCACCACACTTCCATCCGCAGTATTCACGATCCTCGCACCGTTGGAGGTCAGCGCATACCGCATCCCCGGAAACCGCCTCAATTCCTCCGGCACCCCCATCCAGGGGCGTCCCGTCGCGACCAGGATCTCTGCTCCGGCGTCCACCGCCGCTCTGAGCACCTTCCTCGTATAAGCGGTCAGTTCCTTCTTCTCATTCAGCAGCGTCCCGTCCAGATCCAGGCCGACCATCCTTATCTTATATTTCAATTTCTCATTTCCTTTCTCTGTGCATTCCCGGTCACACACATTAGCACATTAAATGTTATGACCGGTAACTTGAAAGTATAAATTTTTTATAATTTATTGTAACAGAGTTTGCCTAATAAAGCAATTTATAGTATAATAAACACTCGGTAACTGCAAAACCATATCAAGAAAGGAATTGAGTTTATGGGAATCTGCAAAAAAAGCCGGATAAAGGGGGGCATTGCTCTGCTCTGTTCTCTCACTTTTGCACTGTCCGGTCTTCCTGCCTGGGCTGCGGATGACGTCAAGGAACTTGAGGATCAGACCTCTGCCCTGGAGAGCGAACTTGAAGGGATCAACCAGGACATCCTTTCCTTAAGCGAAGATATTACTTCCACAGAAATGCAGGTAGAAATTCTGAACGGGGAAATACTCAGAACCTCTGACGCCCTGGAAGAAGCTGAAAACAACGAAGAAAAGCAGTATGAAAACATGAAGATCCGTATCAAATATATGTACGAGCACGGAAACGCATCTCTGCTGGAGCTGCTGTTTTCCGCTGAAAGCATGGCGGATTTTCTGAACAAAGCGGATTTTATTGAAAACCTCAGTGAATACGATCGGAATGCACTCGATGAGCTGAAAGACGTTCATCAGCAGATTTCTGATCAGAAAGATATTTTAGAAGAGCAGCAGGCCTCTCTCACTGAACTGCAGGCAAGCCTGAAGGCACAGCAGGCAGAACTTCAGAAGAAAGCGGAAGAGACCTCCACCAATCTGGAGGAAGTCAATACACGGCTGGCGAAGGCGCGCGAAGAAGAAGCGGCACGGATCGCTGCAGAGAAAGCAGCTGAAGAAGCCGCTGCCTCTGTCGGAAACGGCGGTGGCGGCTATGACAATTCCATAAGCACCGGAGGTCCGATCGACGCGTCGACAGATGAGTTGACGCTCCTTGCCGCTCTGCTTGACTGTGAAGCAATCCATGATTATGATGCCATGCTCGCCGTGGCTACAGTCATCATGAACCGTGTCGAGAGCCCGCGGTTCGGCAACAGTATCACTTCCGTCATATATGCGCCCGGTCAATTCGAACCGGTCTGGACAGGCCGTCTCAACGCCCGGCTGGAAGCCGGTCCGACAAGCCTGGCTATGCAGGTCGCGCAGGACGCCGTCAACGGCGCCCGCTTAGCGGCTGTAGCTGACTGTTATTATTTCCTGTATGCCGGTTCAACAAACCGCGAAGGTGTCAACATCGGCAACAACCTGTTCTTTGCAAGCTGGTAAAAATGATATTCAATATAGAATCCCCCGGCAGTGACCGCTGCCGGGGGATTCTATATTCTGTTTCTTACGGAGGGATTTTATTGATAATCGATCACATCGATCCATTTCATCAGGAAATCCTTCTCCAGTTCATTATCTTTTGTCAGCTGCGCCGCCGCCACGATCGGAAGCCACTGCTGCACATACTGCTTCGCTGTATCGCTCTTCTTACAGAAAATATTCAAATACAGATCCGCTGTCTCCTGATCCTTCAAGGCGAAGAGAAGGTACGTCATGGCCGCATCCGCACTGGCATTTCCCTGTGTAGCATGCGCCCAGTCAACAACTGTCATCTTACCGTTCTTCCCAACGATAACATTGCTGGGATTGAAATCGCCGTGGCATACCTTATTGTGCTTCGGCATACTCTCCAGACGGGTCAGCAGTTCGTATCTTGTGGTCGCGTCGACTTCCTTCAGGCTGTTGATCTGACGCGACAGCTTATCCTTCATGCCCTTGAGCAGCGGGGAGGTCTTACTGTGTACCTGAAGCTGCAGATCCACGAAGTCCTCCATGTATTTTTCCATATTCTTGCGGTCGGACATCATCATTTCTTCCAGAGTCTTTCCCTCTTTATATTCAATGGAAATAGCCCATTTCCCATCGATCTGGGTTACTTCTTTCACTTTCGGGATATCAAGGCCGGTCTCCTCGATCCTTGCCGTGATCAGCGCCTCATTAAATACATCCGATTTCGGATGTGTCTCGCTGAAAATCTTTACAATAACGTCGTCGCATCTGTAGACTTCCTTGTACGCCCGTTTCACAATAAGATTTTTCTCTTCTAATTTCATAGCTGCCGTCCTCCTTCTGGGTATTTTTTCGATAGGCATATTATACAATATAAAAATGTGAAATAAAACCCCATCCGGGCATTTTTGTGCAAATTTTAACAATATTTTTCATGTAATATTTATTGTTAATTTGTTGACAATGAGTGATATCCGGTATGATGCCAGCCATTTCACGCCGCCCACGGGCACGCTCCCGTGAAACCAAGACAGGCTCCGCCATTTGGCGGAGCCTGTCTCCTTCTTCTCACTTTCACTGCTTTCAGATTATTTTCCGTAATAGCACTTCAGATAAATCTCTTTGATTTCTTTGATGAGCGGATATCTCGGGTTCGCTGCGGTACACTGGTCGTTGAAGGCCTGCTCGCACATATCATCCAGAGTCTCCAGGAAATATTTCTCATCGATGCCGTAATCCTTGATCGTCTTCTTGATGCCGATCTTCTCTTTCAGATCTTCCAGCTTAGCAATAAAGTTCTCGAATACTTCTTCATCTGTATTTCCGGTGCAGCCCGCGAAGCGTCCCAGCTCTGCGTATCTCTGCAGTGCATGCGGATACTGATACTGAGAGAATGTTCCCATCTTCGTCGGAACTTCTGCTGCGTTGTATCTCATGACCTCTGTCAGGATGACTGCGTTTGCAACACCGTGCGGAAGATGGTGGAATGCTCCCAGCTTGTGGGCCATTGAGTGGTTCACGCCCAGGAATGCATTTGCGAATGCCATACCTGCCATACAGGATGCATTGTGCATTGCCTCACGTGCCTTCGGATCCTTCGCTCCGTTTTCGTACGCGGACGGAAGATTCTCAAATACCATCTTCACTGCCTTCATAGCAAGACCATCTGTGTAATCTGTTGCCATGATCGATACATACGCCTCGATAGCATGTGTCATAACATCAATACCCGACGCGCTTGTCAGTCCCTTCGGAGCTGTCATCGCATTGTCTACATCAACGATCGCCATGTTCGGGAGCAGCGCATAGTCCGCGATCGGCCACTTGATTCCGGTTTCAGCGTCTGTGATGATCGCAAACGGTGTCACCTCGGAGCCTGTACCTGAGGATGTCGGGATCGCTACAAAGTATGCTTTCTCACCCATCTTCGGGAATGTAAACACTCTCTTGCGGATATCCATGAAATCCATTGCCATGTCCTCGAAGTCTGCCTCCGGATGCTCATACATGAGCCACATGATCTTGCCGGCGTCCATAGCGGATCCTCCGCCCAGAGCGATGATCGTATCCGGCTCGAAATCTCTCATCTGCTCCACGCCCTTCTGAGCGCACTGCAGTGTCGGGTCCGGAGCCACGTCGAAGAAGCATGTGTGCTGGATTCCAAGCTCGTCCAGCTTTTCCTCGATCGGTTTTGCATAGCCATTCTTGTAAAGGAAGCTGTCTGTTACGATGAACGCTTTCTTCTTGTTCATCACTTTTCCGAGCTCGTCCAGAGCTACCGGCATACAGCCCTTCTTAAAGTATACTTTTTCTGGTGTCCTGAACCAAAGCATATTCTCTCTCCTCTCGGCAACTGTCTTAACATTCAGAAGATGTTTTACTCCTACGTTCTCTGATACAGAGTTTCCGCCCCATGATCCGCATCCAAGCGTCAGCGACGGAGCAAGCTTGAAGTTGTACAGGTCACCGATACCACCCTGAGAGGAAGGTGTATTGATCAGAACACGGCAAGTCTTCATCGCTTCATAGTGCTTGCGGATCTTCTCTGTCTCTGCCGGATCAACATAGAGAGACGAAGTATGTCCATAACCGCCGTCTGCCACAAGCTGAGCAGCCTTTTCGAGCGCTTCGTCAAACGTTTTTGCTCTATACATAGCAAGTACAGGAGATAATTTTTCATGAGCAAATTCTTCAGAGATATCAACAGACTCAACTTCTCCGATGAGGATCTTCGTATTCTCCGGAACCTCAACGCCCGCCATTGAAGCGATCTCATATGCAGACTTTCCGGGGATCTTGCTGTTCAGCGCACCATTGATGATGATCGTCTTGCGCACTTTATCAAGCTCTTCTCCCTGTTTCAGGAAATAGCATCCTCTGTATTCAAACTCTTTCTTAGCTGCGTCGTATACACTGTCCAAAACCGTAACAGACTGCTCGGATGCACAGATCATACCATTATCAAATGTCTTGGAATGGATGATCGAGTTGACTGCCATCCTGACATCCGCTGTATCGTCGATGATCACCGGAGTGTTGCCCGCGCCAACACCGAGAGCCGGCTTTCCTGATGAATAAGCAGCTTTTACCATTCCAGGTCCGCCTGTAGCGAGGATGATGTCGGAATCTCTCATGACCGTATTGGTCAGCTCCAGCGAAGGTATGTCGATCCATCCGATGATACCCTCAGGAGCTCCGGCCTTCACCGCGGCATCGAGAACGACTTTCGCAGCAGCGATCGTACACTTCTTTGCAGCCGGATGCGGGCTGATGATGATGGCGTTTCTCGTCTTCAGACAGATCAGTGTCTTGAAGATCGCCGTTGACGTCGGGTTTGTCGTCGGGATAACGGCAGCTACAAGCCCGATCGGCTCAGCTACTTTCTTAATCCCATATGCCGGATCTTCTTCGATCACACCGCAGGTCTTCGTATCCTTATACGCATTATAGATATACTCTGCCGCGTAGTGATTCTTAATGACCTTGTCTTCCATGACGCCGCGCTGCGTCTCTTCCACTGCCATCTTGGCGAGCGGGATACGCTGCTTATTGGCTGCCATAGCTGCCTCGTAGAAGATCTTGTCCACCTGCTCCTGGGTGAATGTGGCGAAGATCTTCTGTGCCTCGCGCATTGCTTTCATCTTTGCCTCGAGGGCTTCTACATTGTCGATGATCTCCGGCACAACTGCTTTTTCTTTCTCTGCCATTTTGATAATTCCTCCTGTTTGAATTACTCTTTGTTTCTCACAGTTCACAGTATAGTCCTTTTGTTAAATATTTGTCAACCATTAATTTGTTAATATTTTAACGTTATTTTTTTAACATTTATTGTGCATTTCTGATAAATATTCTTTTTTCCTATTCCCCCTTTATCCATTTTATACTGCACTGTGCTGTATGTTCCCTGCATTTCACGTCATTTTTACTATATTCAGCCCTGGAAACATCTATATTTTCCTACTATCAAGAATAGCACTTTCTTCCAGTATCCACAACAGAAAAATGCCGCACATTCTATCATATGCAGCATTTTCTGTCATCCACGCCTTATTGGCTCTATCTTTATCTTTCATTGTAGGGCACATAATATTTCTCCAGAAGTTCGATATACAGCTCGCGCAGATCGCCGCATATCTCCTCATCTGCAAAACCGTAGCCCCTCTCACCGTCGATCACATAATACGGCCAAAGCTCCCCAAAATACATCTCTGTACCATCATAAAAGTAAAGGTGGTACTGCATATAAGTTCCCCCAGCGATATCTTTAAAAAGACCGGTGGCTATGCCCCTCAGCTCCACCTTTGCCAGACTTCCTTTCACCTGTTCTGCTTCTTCGGCGGACAGGAGTATTTCTACGTCGTCAGGCAAACGGACACTGATGCTTCTGATCTGTTCAATATCAATCTGCTCAGTTTTGAAGCAGAGACAAAAAACAGCTGAAATAAGCACAGCCACGGCGAGAATCCCGGCTGTAATACCTGCCTTTTTCTTAGTTCTCATAAGCATGTATATTCCCCCTCTCCCGAGTATCTAAGATAATTATACGGAAGTGGGATGAAATGTGCAATCCTGCGTTAAGAAAGCAAAACGCCGCCTGTATCCGATTTTCTCAGATACAGGCGGCACTTATAGGACATTTTTCTGTTCTTATACGAGCTCGATCAGCACTTCCATCGCTGCATCGCCCTTACGCTGGCCGATCTTGATGATTCTTGTGTAACCACCGTTGCGGTCTGCATACTTCGGAGCGATCTCTGTGAAGAGCTTATCTACCAGGTCAACATTCTTTGTGTTCTTTTTCTGTCCGGCGCCCTTTGCAGGAACTTCTTTCACCGGATAGAGAACCTTCAGCATCTCACGTCTTGCGTGAAGTCTGCTCGGCTGATCCTTCTTGATCTTCTTCTCAACTTCATCGTAAACAGTAACTTTCTTTCCGTCTACAACTTCTTTTACTCTCTTGCCATCTTTGTCCTTGCGGGCAACCTTAGCAGTAACAGTAACTTCGTCGTAGTTGTCTTTCTCTCTCACTGCCATTGCGATGAGACCTTCTGCGATCTTGCGGATCTCTTTTGCCTTAGCCTCTGTGGTAACGATCTTGCCGTTGTTGAGCAGAGCTGTTACCTGGTTTCTTAATAATGCTTTTCTCTGGCCTGCTGTTCTGCCAAGTTTTCTATACTTTGCCATTTTAATTATTCCTCCTAAATTTCCGTTCAGCCGCGCCAATCGCAAAGCCGCACTTACGTGCTTACTGCGGCCGCCGCCCTCTTTGCTCATGAACAAGCGCTCATCCCATGTATATGCCCTCCCCCAAAACCATGCGAGCATGGTTTTTGTGCCCGGTCAATACATGACTGAACTAGAATTTCACATTTGGTTATGCATCTTCGGTCTTATTAATCAAATGCTCCTGCCGCGCTCTTCGGTCTTATCGGCAGGATATTTGTCATCGGCGCTTACTCGTCGCCGTGGTTTAACTCAAGATTAAGCTCTTTCAGCTTTGCCAGGACCTCTTCCAGTGACTTACGTCCAAGGTTGCGGACCTTCATCATGTCCTCAGGTGTCTTGTTCGTAAGCTCTTCCACTGTGTTGATTCCGGCTCTCTTCAGACAATTGTACGAGCGGACGGAAAGCTCAAGCTCATCGATGCTCATCTCGAGAACTTTCTCTTTCTCATCGTCCTCTTTCTCGATCATGACTTCAGCTGCCTGCGCAACCTCGGACAGGTCGATAAAGAGCTTCAGATGCTCGCTCAGCACTTTTGCTGCAAGGCTTACAGCCTCGTCAGGAAGCATTGTTCCCTTTGTCCATACGTCCAGTGTCAGTTTATCATAATCTGTGATCTGACCCACACGGGTGTTCTCAACAGAAAGATTCACGCGCTCAACCGGTGTATAGATAGAATCGATCGGGATCACGCCGATCGGCATGTCTTCCGTCTTATTCTTATCTGCACTTACATATCCTCTTCCCTTTGTGATGGTGAGTTCCATGTAAAGCTTGCTCTCTTTTCCGCCGCTTAAGGTAGCAATGACCTGCTCAGGATTCACGATCTCGATATCGGAATCTGCCTGAATATCAGCACCGGTCACAACTCCTTCGCCCTCGAACTCGATATACGCAGTCTTTACCTCGTCAGACTCAGATGTGTTTTTGATCGCCAGGGACTTCAAGTTCATGATGATCTCTGTCACATCTTCCTTCACACCGGGAATGGAACTGAATTCATGCAGGACACCGTCGATCTTCACGGAGCTGATGGCTGCTCCCGGCAGAGAAGAAAGCATGATTCTTCTCAGGGAGTTTCCAAGAGTTGTTCCGTAGCCTCTCTCCAGCGGCTCTACAACAAATCTTCCATACTTTTTATCATCTGAAACATCTGTAATCTCAATATTCGGTTTATTAAAATCAAACACTACACAGACCCTCCTTATGGGCTAAAATATGTTGAGGGGGTACGATGTTACATCTAATTCTCTGCGCACTAAATGCAGCCGTTATTATTTAGAATATAACTCGACGATTAACATCTCATCAACCGGAACGTCGATTGCTTCTCTCGCCGGCAGCTCCTTAACTGCACCTTTCAGATTCTCAGAATCTACGTCAAGCCAATCCGGGATCAGGTTTCCGCCTGTAACTTCCAGGATCTCTTTGTATCTCGGTGAGCTCTTCTTATTCTCTTTGATCTCGATCGTATCGCCCGCTTTTACAAGGTAGGACGGAATGTTCACCTGCTTGCCGTTTACGAGCACATGCTTGTGATCAACGATCTGTCTTGCTTCTTTTCTTGTTCTTGCAAATCCCATACGGAAAACAACATTGTCCAGTCTGGACTCCAGAAGTCTCATCAGGTTCTCACCTGTCATTCCTTCCATCTGTTTTGCTTTCGCATAGTAGTTTCTGAACGGTTTCTCCAGGACTCCGTAGATGAATTTTGCTTTCTGTTTCTCACGGAGCTGCAGAGCGTACTCGCTCATCTTTCTGTTTGATCTCTTTAACTGTCTGTTAGATTTCTTTGTGATTCCTAAATAAATCGGATCCATTCCTAAGGAACGGCATCTTTTAAGAACAGGAACTCTGTTTACTGCCATTTCAATCCTCCTATATTCATACATGCCAGCGGCAGACCGCCGCTGTCTCTACACTCTTGCGTTGTATAAAGTTTACAGATTTGATCTTCCGAAAAAAATTAGACTCTTCTGCGTTTCGGCGGACGGCATCCGTTGTGCGGAACCGGTGTTACGTCCTTGATGCTCACTACATCAATACCGCATGCCTGAAGCGCACGGATCGCTGCTTCTCTTCCTGATCCCGGTCCTTTTACGAATACATCTACCGACTTAAGACCATGTACTAATGCTGCCTTAGCTGCTGTCTCAGCCGCCATCTGTGCTGCATATGGAGTAGATTTCCTTGAACCTCTAAATCCCAGACCGCCTGCACTTGCCCATGAAAGAGCATTTCCCTGTGTATCTGTCAGTGTAACAATTGTATTGTTAAAAGATGACTGGATGTGTGCTTGTCCTCGTTCAACGTTTTTCTTGACACGTTTTTTTGTTACTTTTTTCGCAACCTTCTTAGCCATTTAAACTAACCTACTTTCTTCCTATTTATTTCTTCTTATTCGCTACAGTTTTCTTCGGACCCTTGCATGTTCTCGCATTCGTCTTGGTCTTCTGACCACGCACCGGAAGTCCTTTTCTGTGACGGATTCCACGGTAGCATCCGATTTCCTTCAGTCTCTTGATGTTCAGCTGGATCTCTCTTCTGAGATCACCTTCTACAACCTGTGTCTCATCGATCACTGCGCTGATCTTCTTTACTTCTTCACTTGTAAGATCTCTTACACGTGTGTCAGGATTAACTCCTGCCTCTGCCAGAATGCGGTCTGCGCTTGTTCTTCCGATTCCATAGATATAAGTCAGACCGATTTCAATGCGTTTGTCTCTTGGTAAGTCTACACCTGCAATACGAGCCATGTGTCTTTCCTCCATTTTCTTTTCAATTTCATATTGTCCCAAATTGAGGCTGCGGATGCTCGGTAAGGCTTCTCCTTACTTTCGGTGCTGCATCCTACCGGGATATGTCCCGATATCCCAGCCCAGGCATATAGTAGATATACGCCCTTTCCCGGCACGGATCCATAGGAGTCCGCCAATGCAAACGCCGGGTATTTTAAGCAATATACAACCGCATCTGGGTGAACTCTGTATTAATAGGAAATAACAGACGTACATTACCAAATGCGCAGACCACACGCTCTGCCGGTACCTGTGTACGGAGCGGTGTATCCTTACTGTATATTAAACAGCCCTACACACTGCCTGGTGTGTCGCGCTGTCAGCCGCCTAAATAATTGCACAAACTAAGAATTGACGTTCGCCTCACTAAGCTCGAAAAGACCTCGCTAAGTTCGCCGAACAGGCTTCACACTAAGTTCAAGCCGCGCTTAACAGCTTGCTTTCACTAAGTGTTCTAGCCTTGACGCTGTTTGTGCTTCGGATTCTCACAGATTACTCTGATGCTTCCTTTTCTTTTAATGATCTTGCATTTTTCACAAATTGGTTTTACTGATGATCTAACCTTCATGTCAAATCCTCCTTCCCTGCTTTGCTCTGCCTACAATTTCCGGTATTTTTGGGCACACCACCCCAAAAATGACCATTTCATAGTATATCACCTGTCAATAGATAAAGTCAATCACTTTTTTATATTATTTATCTCTCCAGACAATACGTCCTTTGCTCAGGTCATACGGGGACATTTCAAGAGTAACTTTATCCCCTGGCAGAATCTTGATAAAGTTCATGCGGAGCTTTCCGCTGATGTGGGCAAGTACGACATGACCATTCTCCAGTTCTACCTTGAACATTGCGTTCGGAAGTTTTTCTACTACAACTCCTTCAATTTCAATTACGTCAGCTTTTGACATATTTAATCCTCCTGCATTTAAAACAGATCTCTGTGATGATCCGCTTCGCTGTTGCTATTGACTGCAGGCTGCACGGCAGCCTGCCGGATTCAGGCTTTCTTTTCTGTCTCCCGGCGGTATTCTCTGATCACCTGTCTGATCTCCTGATCAGCGGAAATACTGCCGGCTTTTACACTCAGGATTGGCTGAAGATGCCTGATATTCTTTTTCTTCATCCGGCTGAGGGGCCGCAAAGCCCCGTCTGCCAGATATACATATTCATTTTTGACACTGATTATGACATATATACAGCCCTTATCGTGTCCTGCTTTGGATTTCACAAGCATTCCCGGTTCATAATTCATAAGTGATTACTCTCCGAGGATCTTCACGATCTCTGCGAACACGTCGTCAATATCGATCGTTCCGTCAACTTCTTTCAGAATGCCGGCCTCTGTGTAATAATCGATCAGCGGCTGTGTCTGCTCGTGGTATACTCCAAGTCTCTTCTGCACTGTCTCAGGCTTATCATCGTCTCTCAGGATAAGGCCTCCGCCGCATTTATCGCAGATGCCTTCCTCCTTGGTCGGCGCATAGACGAGATGGTAAGTAGCTCCGCAGTCCACACATGCTCTTCTTCCGGACATGCGGGTCACGATATTTTCATCCGGCACTTCTACGTTGATCGCATAATCGATCTTCTGTCCCATCTCTGAGAGAGCCTTGTCAAGCGCCTCTGCCTGCGGGATCGTGCGCGGGAATCCGTCCAGCACATACCCGTTTTTGCAGTCGTCCTGGTTCACTCTGTCAACAACCAGGTCAACGACCAGCTCATCCGGCACAAGGAGTCCCTGATCCATAAATGTCTTGGCCTTCTTTCCAAGCTCTGTCCCGTTTTTAATGTTTGCTCTGAAGATGTCGCCTGTGGAGATATGCGGAATTGTATATTTCTCTGCAATCTTCTTTGCCTGGGTTCCTTTTCCGGCTCCCGGCGCTCCCAACATGATAATCTTCATACTACAACCTCCATTCCTGAGTGTTTTCTATAGCCAAAGCGCACCGTCGGCGCTCTGTGCTCCGTTCCGTCTGCTGTGCACAGCTTCCTTAATAGCACATTAACCCGCCGCGTTTTATCCCGATAAAGGGATAAAACAGAGCGAGCTAAGTATGCCTAATATCCAAGGTAGCTGTTTTTCATTTTGCTGCCTTTATTATTTAAAAATCCTGTGTAATTTCTTACGAGCATCTGTGACTCGATCTTCTTGATCGTCTCAAGTACGACGCCGACGATAATGATGAGCGATGTACCACCGAAGGATACGTTCGCGCCAAACACGCCGTTAAAGAAGAACGGAATAACCTGAACAATGATCAGGCCGCATGCGCCGATAAAGATGATATAGTTCAGGATCTTCTGCAGATACTCGACCGTCGGCTTGCCGGGACGGATTCCCGGGATGAAACCGCCGTTCTTTTTCATATTGTTTGCGATCTCCAGCGGATTGAAGGTAATCGACGTATAGAAATACGCAAAAAATACAGTAAGTACGATGTAAATGAGAAGACCGATCGAATAAATCGGATTCTCAGGATCACACCAGTTATTGGAGTTCATACCGGCAAGGATCTGACTTCCGATTCCTGTACCGTTTCCTTTTCCAAGGAACTGCGCGATCACGATCGGAGTCTGCATCAGTGATGATGAGAAAATGACCGGGATAACGCCCGCTGTATTTACACGCAGCGGAATATGTGTGGACTGTCCGCCATACATCTTTCTTCCCTGGACCTTTTTCGAATACTGTACAGCAATCCTTCTCTCACCGCTCTGCAGGATCACAACAAAGATGACCACTGCAAGCAGGATCGCAATGATGATAACTGCTGCGAGCGCGCCCTGGGCAATTGTCTTTCCGCTGATAAACTGTGTATACAGTGTGACAAAATCCTCCGGGATACGGGAAAGGATATTGATCAGAAGAACGATAGAGATACCGTTTCCTACACCCTTTTCAGTGATACGCTCTCCGATCCACATAAGGAATGCGCTTCCTGCTGTCAGTGTGCAAACTACGATTGCACAATTTACAAAGTTGTATTCTTCCAGAAGCCCCTGTCGGCCAAATCCGACAGCCATTGCGATCGATTCGATCAGCGCGAGGGCTACCGTCACGTATCTGGTAATCGCCGCGATCTTCTTTCTTCCGTCTTCGCCTTCCTTCTGCATTTCCTCCAGCTTCGGAATTGCGATCGTCAGAAGCTGCATGATAATGGAAGATGTAATGTACGGCGTAATACTCAGAGCAAAAATGGACATATTGCTAAAGGAACCGCCGGTAAACGCCTCAAAGAAATTGAATGCGTCACCGGTCTGGCTCTCAAAAAAGTCCTGAATAAAGGTCGGATCTACTCCCGGGGTGGGGAGCTGTGATCCAAGTCTCACAACGATAAGCATTGCAAACGTATAAAGGATCCTCTTTCTGATATCCTCTATCTGGAATGCTCTCCGCACTGTCTTCAGCATTAGATCACCTCTGCTTTTCCACCAAGGGCTTCAATCTTTTCAGCAGCCTTCGCACTGAATGCGTTTGCCTGAACTGTAAGCTTCTTAGTTAACTCTCCATTTCCAAGGATTTTTACACCATCTCTCGGGTTCTTTACGATACCGCTCTCGATGAGTGTCTCAACAGATACTGTAGCGCCATCCTCAAATACTTCAAGAGCGCTTAAGTTGATACCTACGATCTGTTTGGAGTTCCTGCATGTGAACCCTCTCTTCGGTATTCTTCTGTACAAAGGCATCTGACCGCCTTCAAATCCGGGTCTTGTGCCGCCTGAACGAGCTTTCTGTCCTTTATGGCCTTTACCAGCTGTCTTACCGTTTCCTGATCCATGGCCACGGCCTCTTCTGAAATTATCACTCTGTTTAGAACCGTCTGCCGGTCTTAAGTTTGATAAGTCCATGACGTTACCTCCTTATCTTTTTATGCCTCTTCTTCAACCTTAACTAAATGTCTAACCTGCTGTACCATACCTCTGGTAGCTGCATTATCCGGCAATACAACTGTTTTGTTGAGCTTCTTGAGACCAAGAGCCTCAACAGTTTTTTTATGCTTTGGTATAGCACCGATTGTAGACTTAACTAACGTAATCTTCAAATTTGCCATTTTGTCTCTTACCTCCTATCAGCCTACGATCTCTTCAATTGATTTGCCGCGAAGTCTTGCAACATCTTCCGGAGTCTTTACATCTTTCAGTCCTTCGATCGTAGCAAGCACAACATTCTGCTTATTGTTGGATCCTAAAGATTTTGTACGGATGTTCTTGATTCCCGCCATCTCGATCACGGCACGTGCCGGACCTCCGGCGATCACACCGGTACCGTCCGGAGCATTCTTCAGGAGTACGGAAGCGCTTCCGAATTTTCCGATCACATCGTGTGTGATACTCTCGTTTGCATCAAGAGTAACGGAGATCATCTTCTTCATCGCGTCTTCTTTTCCCTTGCGGATTGCTTCCGGAATTTCTGTAGCTTTTCCCAAACCTGCACCAACATGGCCTTTGCCGTCACCGACAACAACTAAAGCTGTAAATTTGAAGTTACGACCACCTTTAACAACTTTGGTAACACGTTTGATTGATACCACTTTTTCTAATAATTCCATCTGACTAGCATCAATACGTTCCTGTCTCATCTGTGTTCTCCCTTCCTAGAAATTCAGCCCAGCTTCTCTTGCTGCGTCTGCCAGTGCTTTGATTTTTCCCTGGTATATAAAGCCGCCTCTGTCAAAGACAACCTCTGTAATACCTTTCTCTTTCGCTCTCTCAGCGATCACTTTGCCGAGGTATGCTGCAGCCTCAACATTGTTGGTTTTCTCGAGCTCAGCCTTCACATCTTTCTGAAGAGTGGAAGCGGAAACAAGAGTATTTCCAACGGTGTCATCGATGATCTGAGCGTACATATGATTATTGCTTCTGAACACAGCTAAACGCGGTCTCTCAGCAGTGCCGCTGAAACGGTTGCGTAATTTCATGTGTTTTTTTCTACGAATTTCGCTTCTTGATTTCTTACTAACCATTTTCACACTCTCCTTATTTATTTCTTACCAGTCTTACCAACTTTACGTCTGATCACTTCGTCAGCATACTTGATACCTTTGCCCTTATACGGCTCCGGTCTTCTCTTGTCTCTGATCTCAGCCGCATACTGTCCGACTTTCTCTTTGTCGATACCTTTTACAGTGATCTTGTTCTGACCTTCCAGTACAGTCTCAACGCCTTCCGGATCGATCATCTCAACTGGATGAGAGTATCCAAGGTTCAGTGTCAGTTTATTTCCTGATTTTGCAGCTCTGTAACCTACACCGTTTACTTCAAGAACTTTCTCATATCCCTGAGTAACACCAACAACCATGTTGTTAATCAGTGTTCTTGTCAGACCGTGAAGGGATTTCATCTTTTTCAGATCGTTCGGTCTTGTTACAGTTACTTCTGCGCCTTCAACTTTGATTTCCATCTCTGTCGGAAGCTCTCTTGAAAGAGTTCCCTTAGGACCTTTTACAGTCACTACATTGTTCTCCGCAACCTCAACGGTAACTCCGTCCGGGATTGCGACCGGCAGTCTTCCTATACGTGACATACCATTTTCCTCCTTAACTTAGATTTTCGGAGCGGAAGCCTTAGTCCGCTCTGTTTTCAGTTGCATTGAGCACTTACTGTGAACACTCAGCAGGTTTTACGAACTTAGTGTGAACGTACACCTCAGTGCTTAACGACGTATTTTCGAGTTTAGCGCTGATGGTGCTGCCTCTGTGTTACCTCTGTGCTCTCGGGGTTTAAATTACCATACGAAGCAGAGAACTTCTCCGCCCACGCCGAGCTTTCTTGCTTCTCTGTCTGTTACGACACCTTTGTTTGTAGAAATGATCGCTGTTCCCAGTCCGCCAAGAACCTTCGGGATATCCTCTGTGTTTGCGTAAACACGAAGTCCTGGTTTGGAGATTCTCTTCAGTCCGGAAATAACTTTCTCATTCTTATCAGCACCGTATTTCAGTGTGATATGGATCGTCTGAAAATGTCCGTCTTCTACAAGGTCATATTTTGCGATATATCCTTCATCAAGCAGGATGTTTGCGATAGCAATTTTCATCTTGGATGCCGGTACATCAACTGTATCATGTTTTGCAGTGTTTGCATTACGGATTCTTGTAAGCATATCTGCAATCGGATCGCTCATGGTCATGTGTTTGATTCCTCCTATTATTTCTAATCGGGTTGACGTCCGTGCGCCTAAGTTCATCCATCGCCTGCGGCTCGGATTCACTAACGCTTGGGACGGGCCTTCTCACTAGACTCAGCCGGCGCTGACGCTTGGCTTCGCCAAGTGTTCAGTGCCTACCAACTTGCTTTCTTAACGCCAGGGATCTGTCCTTTATATGCCAGTTCACGGAAGCAGATACGGCAGATTCCATATTTTCTCAAATATGCATGCGGACGTCCGCAGATTCTGCAGCGGCTGTACTCTCTTGTGGAGAATTTCGGTTTGCGCTGCTGTTTGATTTTCATTGATGTCTTTGCCATGAATTTCCCTCCTTACTTTGCAAACGGCATATTGAACTGTCTCAATAATTCACGTGCTTCCTCGTCAGTCTTGGCTGTTGTAACGAAGATTACATCCATACCTCTGACTTTGTCGATCTTGTCGTACTCGATCTCAGGGAAAATCAGCTGCTCCTTAATTCCAAGTGCATAGTTTCCTCTTCCGTCGAACGCGTTCGGGTTTACACCTCTGAAGTCACGTACGCGGGGAAGTGCAAGGTTGATCAGGCGGTCAACGAACTCGTACATTCTCTCGCCTCTTAAAGTAACTTTGCATCCGATCGGCATTCCTTCTCTGATCTTGAAGTTTGCCACGGAGTTCTTTGCTCTTGTGACAACTGCCTTCTGTCCGGCAATCTTCTCCATGTCAGCTACTGCCGACTCAAGAACTTTTGCGTTGTCCTTTGCCTCGCCGACACCCATGTTGATAACAACTTTGTCCAGCTTCGGCACTTCCATAATGTTTTTATATCCAAATTTCTTGATCATTGCATCAACGATCTCATTCTGATACTGATCTTTCAGTCTACTCAAAGTTCTGGCCCTCCTTCCTCAATTAATCGATCACTTCGCCTGTAGATTTCGCGATACGGACCTTCTTGTCGCCGTCCATCTTGAATCCTACTCTTGTCGGCTGTCCTTTGTGTACATACATAACATTGGATGCGTCGATGTAGCCTTCCTGATGAACGATTCCGCCATTCTGGTTCGCAGCACTCGGCTTCGTGTGTTTTGTCAGCATATTAACGCCTTCAACCAGAACCTTACCGTCTTTTTTGTTCACGGCAATAACTTTGCCTTCTTTGTCTTTATCTTTTCCAGCGATGACCTTTACAGTGTCGCCTCTTTTAATCTTCATAGTTGACATCTTCGGCACCTCCCTACAGTACTTCCGGAGCAAGGGAAACGATCTTCATGAAGTGCTTCTCTCTGAGCTCACGGGCTACTGGTCCAAAAATACGTGTTCCACGCGGATTCAAATCATCTTTTATAATAACAGCAGCATTTTCATCGAATCTGATGTAGGAACCGTCTTTACGACGTGCACCTTTTACAGAACGGACAACTACAGCCTTTACGACATCACCTTTTTTAACAACGCCGCCTGGTGTTGCATCTTTAACAGTCGCAACGATCACATCGCCGATGCTCGCATATCTTCTTGTAGAACCGCCAAGCACGCGGATACACAGTAACTCTTTAGCGCCTGTGTTGTCTGCTACTCTCAGTCTGCTTTCTTGCTGTATCATGCAGGTAAACCTCCTTCAAAAAATAATTATTTTGCTTTCTCCATGATTTCCACAAGTCTCCATCTCTTGTCCTTTGACAGCGGCCTTGTTTCCATAACCTTTACTGTATCTCCGATATTGCACTCATTGTTCTCATCGTGAGCTTTCAGTTTGTAAGTTCTCTTTACGATCTTTTTGTAAAGCGGATGTTTTACATGGTCCTCAACGGCAACAACAATCGTCTTGTCCATCTTGTCGCTGACAACCTTACCCGTACGGGTTTTTCTCAAATTTCTCTCTTCCACGGTTGCTGCTCCTTTCCTTACGCTCTCTTAGCCTCTGTGATCAGAGTCTGGATACGAGCGATGTTCTTTCTTACTTCTTTGATCCTGCTTGTGTTATCCAACTGATTTGTTGCATTCTGGAATCTCAGGTTGAAGAGTTCCTTCTTAGCAGCTACTAATTCCTCATTTAATTCCTCTACGGATTTCCCTCTTAAATCTTTTACAAATGTATTAATTTTCACTGTTATCACCGCCTTCTAAGTCTGCGCGAGAAACAATTTTGCATTTGCAAGGTAATTTATGCATCGCAAGTCGAAGTGCCTCTCTAGCTGTTTCCTCTGGTACTCCTGCAATTTCAAACATTACACGGCCCGGTTTTACTACTGCAGCCCAGTACTCAACCGTACCTTTTCCGCTACCCATACGTGTCTCAGCCGGTTTTGCTGTGATCGGCTTATCCGGGAAGATCTTGATCCAGACCTTACCGCCACGCTTGATGTAACGTGTCATGGCAACACGGGCTGCCTCGATCTGATTGGAACGGATCCAGCACGGCTCAGCTGCAACGATACCGTACTCACCATATGAGATCGTGTTACCTCTGAGAGCTTTTCCCTTCATGGTACCACGGAACTGTTTACGACGTTTTACTCTTTTTGGCATTAACATTATTTATCGCTCCCTTCCTTATCTGCTTTTGTCGGAAGAACCTCGCCTTTGTAAATCCAAACCTTTACACCGACTTTTCCGTAAGTTGTGTCAGCTTCTGCGAATCCATAATCAATGTCAGCTCTTAAAGTCTGAAGCGGGATAGTACCCTCGCTGTAGAACTCTGTACGAGCCATATCAGCACCGCCGAGACGTCCGGATACAGATGTCTTAACTCCGAGCGCGCCTGCCTTCATTGTTCTTGACATGCAGGACTTCATCGCACGTCTGAAGGAGATACGGTTCTCAAGCTGCTGGGCAATGTTCTCAGCTACGAGCTGCGCATCTTTGTCCGGTCTCTTGATCTCTTTGATGTCAACGATAAGCTTCTTGTCTGTATATTTAGCAAGCTCGCCTTTCACCTTCTCAATCTCAGAACCGCCCTTACCGATGACAACACCCGGCTTAGCTGTATAAACTGTGATCTTCACGCGGTCGGAAGCTCTCTCGATCTCGATCTTGGAGATTCCGGCGCTGTATAATCTCTTCTTTAAAAATGTTCTGATCTCGTGGTCTTCAACCAGGTTGTCAGCGAAATCTTTCTCTGCGTACCATTTAGAATCCCAGTCTTTGATAACGCCGACTCTCAAGCCATGAGGATTTACTTTCTGTCCCATAATGCCCTCCTATCTTTCATTCAGCACGATTGTAATGTGGCTCATTCTCTTCTCGATCCTGTAAGCCCTGCCCTGTGCTCTCGGTCTGATTCTCTTCATTGTCGGTGCTTTGTTTGCGTAGCACTCCTCGATGTAGAGGTTGCCTGCGCTCATACCGTTGTTGTTCTCAGCGTTTGCGATCGCTGATTTCAGTAATTTCTCTATAACTGTTGAAGCATATCTCGGATTGTAAGCTAAAATACCGAGTGCTGTCTGTACATCCTTTCCTCTGATGGCATCCAGAACGTAGCAGGCCTTCTGAACAGATACCCTTGCATAGGAGATCTTAGCTGAAGGTCTTGTATCTCTCTGCTCGTTTCTTTCTCTCTTGATCTGGGATCTATGTCCTTTTGCCATGGATGAACCCTCCTTTCGAAATATATGAATCTTATCTTACTTTCGACTTCTTCTCGTCTTTGCCGTGTCCTCTGTAAGTTCTTGTTGCAACGAACTCACCGAGCTTGTGTCCGACCATGTCCTCTGTGACATATACCGGCACGTGTCTTCTTCCATCATGTACGGCGAATGTGTGTCCGACAAATGACGGGAAGATCGTAGAACGGCGTGACCATGTCTTTATAACTGATTTATCACCTGATGCATTCATAGCGTCTACTTTTTTCAGTAAGCTTTCGTCTGCAAATGGTCCTTTTTTAAGTGAGCGAGCCATAGGTTCTAACCTCCTTGTGAATCTAATTATTTAATCGCTTTACCGTCTCTTCTTCTTACAATCAGCTTGTTGGAAGCTTTTTTCTTCTTGCGGGTCTTAAGGCCAAGTGCCGGTTTACCCCACGGTGTGCACGGACCCGGGCGGCCGATACCGGTCTTACCTTCACCACCACCATGCGGATGGTCGTTCGGGTTCATAACAGAACCGCGGACTGTCGGTCTGATGCCCATGTGACGTTTACGTCCCGCTTTACCAACGTTGATCAGGTTATGCTCTCCGTTGCCTACAACTCCAACTGAAGCTCTGCAGATGATCGGAACCATTCTCATCTCACCGGACGGAAGTCTCAGTGTTGCATATTTTCCTTCTTTCGCCATGAGCTGTGCGCTGTTTCCGGCAGAACGAACAAGCTGTCCGCCTTTTCCAGGATAAAGCTCAATGTTGTGTACCTGTGTACCAACCGGGATCTGGGACAGCGGCAGGCAGTTTCCTACTCTTACCTCAGCCTCCGGTCCGTTCATAACGGTCATGCCGTCTTTCAGTCCTTCCGGCGCAAGGATGTATGCCTTCTCGCCGTCCGCGTAGCAGATCAGTGCGATGTTGGCGCTTCTGTTCGGATCGTACTCGATTCCTACTACAGTTGCCGGAATACCGTCTTTTTTCCTCTTAAAGTCGATGATTCTGTATTTTCTCTTTGCTCCGCCCCCGCGGTGTCTTACTGTGATCTTACCCTGGGCGTTGCGTCCTGCTGTTCTTTTCTTGGAATCCAGGAGGGATTTCTCAGGAGTTGTCTTTGTGATCTCAGAGAAATCAGACCCTGTCATCTGTCTTCTGGAAGGTGTATATGGGTTATATGTTTTGATTCCCATTACTTTCTCTCCTTTCGTCTGCTCTAATTATTCGTTTCACGGATTTGCACCGTATATCCGGGATAAACAGAGTGAGGATGATTTCAGATAAGACTGCCATGCTTGCATGAGCAGAATTATATGAAATTATCTGAGCGTGTAACGCGACCGAGAGGCTTTTGCCTCGAGGGTGCTCTGTTTATCGGTTGCTATTTCACCAATCGGCTTACAGTCCTTCAAAAATCTCGATATCAGCGCTGTCCTCTGTAAGCTGTACGATCGCTTTCTTGGACTTTGCTGTCTTTCCTACTGTCATGCCGCGTCTTCTCTTCTTGCCATCAAGGTTCATTGTGTTGACGCTCTTTACCTTTGTGCCGCTGAACATTTTCTCAACAGCCTCTTTGATCTGATTCTTTGTAGCCTCTGTGTGTACAAGGAATGTGTATTTCTTGTCAGCCATCAGATCCATGCTCTTCTCTGTGATAACCGGTTTAAGGATTACATCATAATACTGAATGTTTGCCATTATGCGTACACCTCCTCGATCGTTGCAACAGCAGCTTTCGTAGTGATAACCGTGTTGTATTTTAAGATGTCAAATACGTTGATCGTGTTTGTACGTGCTGTCTTGACATCCGGAATGTTTCTTGCAGAAATCTCTACATTTGTATTTCCATCCTCCAGAACAACGAGCGCCTTATTTACGTTCAGGTTGTTCAGGACTTCCTGGAATTTCTTTGTCTTGATCTCGTCAAAGTTCAGTTCGTCGATCACGATAAACTTGTTCTCTTCCACTCTGGAAGTAAGTGCGGATTTCAGAGCTGCTCTCTTCTCTTTTCTGTTCATCTTGAAGGAGTAGTCTCTCGGAACCGGAGCGAATACAACGCCGCCGCCTGTCCACTGCGGAGCTCTTGTTGAACCCTGTCTTGCGTGGCCTGTTCCTTTCTGTCTCCACGGTTTTCTTCCGCCGCCGGAAACTTCAGAACGTGTCTTTGCTTTCTGTGTTCCCTGACGATTGTTTGCAAGCTGATTTACGACTGCCATGTGTACCAGGTGCTCATTTACCTCAACACCGAATACAGCATCATTCAGTTCGATGGTATCAACTTCTTTACCTTCGATATTGTAAACAGATACTTTTGCCATCTGTGTGTTCCTCCTTTCTTAACTGTCAGACTAGTTGCCTTTAACTGTTTCTTTGATCGTTACGAGACACTTCTTCGGTCCCGGTACAGAACCTTTTACAAGGAGCAGGTTGTTCTCTGCGTCAACTCTTACAACCTCGAGATTCTGAACTGTGATCTTCTTGTTACCCATCTGTCCAGGCATCTTCTTGCCCTTGAATACTTTACTCGGATCAGATGCAGCACCGTTGGAACCAGCATGACGATGGAACTTGGAACCGTGTGTCATAGGTCCTCTGCTCTGGCCGTGACGCTTGATCGCGCCCTGGAAGCCTTTACCTTTGGAAATCGCAGTTGCATCTACGTGATCTCCTGCAGCAAAGATATCAGCTTTGATCTCCTGAGCAAGTGTATATTCCTCTGCGTTGTCAAATCTGAACTCTTTTACATATCTCTTTCCGGATACGCCTGCCTTATCGAAGTGGCCTTTTTCAGCTTTTGTCACACCGTTTCTGTGTGCAACCTGTTTTCTGCCGCTGTTGTCTTTTGTGACGATCTTCTCTTTCTTGTCAACAAAACCAACCTGTACAGCGCTGTAGCCGTCGTTCTCAACTGTCTTGACCTGTGTGACCACACACGGACCTGCCTGCAGGACAGTTACCGGAATCAGGACTCCGTCTTCTGCGTTGAAGATCTGAGTCATTCCAACTTTTGTAGCTAAGATAGCTTTCTTCATTATAATTACCTCCTGTGATTTACAGCGGAGCGCTCACGCGCTCATCCTAAATTTTAGGAATACTGTTTACTTATTTTTCATCTTGATATCAATGTAAACACCGGCCGGCATCTCCAGTCTGGAAAGCGCGTCCACAGTCTTCTGTGTCGGTGTGATGATATCGATCAGTCTTTTATGAGTTCTCTGCTCGAACTGCTCTCTGGAGTCTTTGTACTTGTGTACTGCTCTCAGGATTGTCACTACCTCTTTCTTAGTCGGCAGCGGCACCGGTCCGCTCACCTGTGAACCGTTCTTTTTTACAGTTTCGATGATTTTCTTTGCGGATGCATCAACCAGCTGATGATCATACGCTTTTAATGTGATTCTCATTACTTGACTTGCCATAAAAAAAGTCGCCTCCTTTTCGTACTTTTGACTTCAGTACGACAAGCGGTGACTGTACACTCTCCCGTGTGTGTCGTGAGAAACATACACGTTGTTTCATACTTTTCCCTTCTGGTAATCAGTAATCAGTTGTGATTCGTACAGTGACTTGTCGCCAGTTTCCTAACTTGACATTCGCTCCACGGAAAACCTGCCTTCGCTTATTCTTTTGCTCCGGCAGCAACCTCACGCTTCACAGCTATCATGTCACAGCCCTCTTAGTATAGCGAATCACAAAATTTATTTCAAGTAGTTTTTACTAAAAATTGTATTTTTTTCAATACAATCCATAATGCAGTCATTGTTTTCCTCTCTCTCCTGAGATAAAATAGAACCAGCGGTTCTCCACCGGAGAAATCTGCAGTCTCTCGTACTGCGCAGCCGAACTGCCGCGCAGCAGAAAGAAAGGAGGTATGTATGGAATATACATTATACCAGAAACTATCGAAAATTGCACTGCATGAACAGAAAGCCGGGCTTGTCCTCAAAAACGCCATGGTCGTTGATGTATTCACGGACGAGATCCGTCAGGCTGACATCGCTGTATCGGACGGATACATCGCCGCCGTGGGAAGCTCTTATGAAGGGGAGAGGGAAGTCGACCTGAACGGGAAGTATGTGCTCCCCGGATTCATGGACTCCCATCTCCATCTGGAATCTACTATGGTGACTCCCAACGAGCTGGTGTCTGCTGCAGCGCTCTGCGGCACAACGACGTTCATCGTGGATCCGCATGAAGCTGCAAATGTCAGCGGACCGGACGGGATCGACTACATCCTGGAGCAGACAGAGCACAGCCCCGCAAATGTCTTTGTCATGATCCCATCCTGCGTACCGGCGACAGAGTACGACGATAACGGCTGTCTTCTGACCGCCGACAAGATGGCGCCGTATCTCTCCTCTGCCAGGGTACTGGGCCTGGGAGAAGTGATGAATGCCCCGGGTGTCATCCGGGCGGATCGGGAGCTTCACAGGAAAATGGATATCTTCCGCGGAAAGGTCCTGGACGGACACGCCCCCTATCTTCCAGAGGACGAGCTGAGCGCGTACGCTCTTGCAGGCATAAGCACCGACCATGAAGCCTCTGATTTCGACTATGCGCTGGAAGAGATCCGCCGCGGCATCCACGTGCACATCCGCGAAGGGAGCGCGGCACACAATCTGGAAACGCTCGTAAGCGGGATCGTCTCCCGCGGACTCCCGGCGGAGAACTTCTCCTTCTGCACGGATGACAAGCATATCGAGGACATCCTGAAACAGGGACACATTAATTATAATGTAAGAAAGGCAGTCGAACTTGGACTTTCCCCTGTCTCCGCCATCAAGATGGCGACGATCAATACCGCGCGCTGCTACGGGCTCGATCATCTCGGAGCCATCGCGCCGGGATATCAGGCAGATCTGATCGTGACCGATGACCTCCGGCAGCTCAACATCCTCAGTGTTTACCACAAGGGAAAGGCTCTTGATCCATCTGCAAAGCCCCGTGTCTCCGAGTGTCCCGCTTCATTAAAAAACACGGTGCATGTGAAGCCTTTAAGCCGGGATGCATTCCGCCTCCCCATCACACAGGATGAGGTACCCGTCATCCGCCTCAACGCTTCACAGATCACCACAGCGAAAGTGTCCTTCCATCTGGAGAAGACCGGCAATTATCTCCCGGCAGGCGGATTTAATAAGATCGCAGCAGTAGAGCGGCACAGGGCATCCGGCATGATCGGCGTCGGCATATGCTCCGGCTATCAGATACGAAACGGCGCTGCAGCTTCTTCCGTCTCACATGACTCGCACAATATCATCGTTGTCGGAGATAACGACGAGGATATGCTCCTCGCAGTCAATGAGATCATCCGCACCCAGGGCGGCTACAGCCTGGTCAGCCGCGGAACAGTGATCGACACCCTGCCGCTTCCCGTCATGGGTCTGATGTCGGACGCAGGCTTCGAGAATGTAAACCGCACGCTCGGACACATGATCGAAGAGGCGCATAGGATGGGCGTTCCGGATGACGTCGATCCGTTCATCACATTGTCCTTTCTCGCGCTCCCTGTCATACCCGAGATCAGGGTCACGCCGCGCGGAGTACTGGACACGGTAAATTTTGAGTTTTTAAGTTATTAAAAGGAATCTGATCGTACAGAGCTGCATTTTTCAGAAATGCAGCAGAAGGGATATTATTTATGGAAAAATTTTTCAAACTAAAGGAACACAATACTGATGTAAAGACCGAGGTCATCGCCGGCGTCACAACGTTTATGACCATGGCGTATATCCTCGCAGTCAACCCGAACATCCTGAGCGCAGCCGGGATGGAGAGCGGATCTGTTTTCACGGCCACGGCCCTGGCGTCCGCCATCGCTTCTTTTCTGATGGCGCTGACAGCCAACCTGCCCTTCGTGCTCTCCGCCGGCATGGGGCTGAATGCGTATTTTGCCTATACCGTCTGCGGACAGATGGGATACAGCTGGCAGGTCGCCCTGGCAGCCGTATTCGTCGAGGGCATCATCTTTATCCTGCTCTCTCTCACCAGCGTCCGTGAAGCGATCTTCAACGCCATCCCGCAGACCTTAAAGATCGCGGTCTCCGTCGGGATCGGACTTTTCATTACCTTCATCGGGCTGCAGAATGCACATGTAGTCGTGGACAGCTCCACTTTGGTCGGCCTGTTTTCATTCAGCGGCTCTGTGAAAAACGGTACGTTCCAATCAGAGGGCATCACAGTTGTCCTTGCAATGATCGGTATCCTCATCACAGCAGTCCTGGTGATCAAGAACGTAAAGGGGAATATACTGATCGGCATCTTCGCAACATGGATCCTCGGGATCATCTGCCAGCTCGCAGGACTGTATGTGCCTGATCCGGAAGCAGGCTTCTACAGCCTGATCCCGTCCGGCATCTTTTCCATGCCTGAGAGCATGGCCCCGACCTTCATGCAGCTGTCATTTGAGGGGATCGATATCATCAACTTTATCGTCATCATGTTCGCTTTTCTGTTCGTGGATATGTTCGACACCCTCGGAACACTGATCGGCTGCGCGTCAAAGGCTGATATGCTGGATGAGGACGGAAAACTCCCCGGGATCAAGGGCGCGCTTCTCTCCGACGCCGTCGGAACAACAGTGGGCGCTGTATTCGGAACCTCAACGATCACAACATTCGTAGAATCTTCCTCCGGCATCGCAGAAGGCGGAAGGACCGGTCTTACATCGATCGTGTCCGGCTTCCTCTTCCTGATCTCATTGTTCCTGTCGCCGCTGTTTCTCGCGATCCCGTCGTTTGCCACGGCTCCGGCGCTTGTGATCGTGGGATTCCTGATGATGCAGCAGGTGACAAAGATCGAGTTCACCGACCTGACAGAGGCGATCCCCGGATTTATCACGATCTTCGCGATGCCTTTTATGTACTCGATCTCTGAGGGCATCTCTCTTGGGATCATCTCCTATGTGATCATCAATCTCGCAGCAGGCAGACGCAAAAACATCACGCCGCTCATGTATGTGCTGGCTGTCCTCTTCCTGCTGAAATATATCATCCTGTAGCACACTGTCCCCCGCTCCAAAACAGCGGGGGACGGTTCGTTCTTATGGGGGTTCTGCTGTCTTGTGCAGTATTTTTATTGATAACGATTTTTATGTTGACGAAAACAACTCCCTGTCATTATAATAAAATCAACTCGTGCTTTGTCGAATTTTGACATCACTTTAATTAATAAGGAGTAATAATATAGTAAAAGGGGAGGCAGATTATGACCAGAACAGACACAAACACGATCCTGTACAAGGAAAATGGCACAACGATTGACTTGAACAGCGCCCAGCAGCTTGAACAGGGACAAGACGTCACACGACGCATTTCTGACACTGAGGAACCCGAAGGTCCGCAGCCAGACGATCCGTCTGAGGATACAGATGGCAGCTCCGAAGACGCAGAGACCAAGATCAACCAGAGCAACTATCTGCGCTATCTGTCAGAATTGAGGAAAGCTGACAGCGAGCTGGCTCTCGCAAAAGCAGAGTCCGCTGAGCTTGTCCGGCTGATGGACAGCTACCGCGAGCACTATACACAGTACGAAGCGCTCGTCAAGAACCAGGTACAGGAAAACAACGCGGCTGTTGATGAAAAACTGAAGTCACTGAAGTCTCTGGCAAGAAAGATCCGAAAGACCAGCGATTCCATGGACTCGCGCATCGACCAGGAGGTACGGCGTCTCAGCGAAGCTCTGTCGAATTCGATTGAGGGAAGCATCAAGCAGTCCTGCGACGAAGAGCTCAAGAAGCTGAGCGAGGCAACACATGTCCTGCACGACTACAGTGAAAAGGTAAAAGAACAATATGAGAAGCTTCAGAAATTAGAAGGATTCAAGTTCGCGCTCTTTACGATCAGCAGCCTCTGCTCGCCGATCATCCTGATCCTTATGATCCTGAACCTTCTTCATATCATCTGATCTTCCCTGCAGTCAATTTTTGTCAAATGCAGAAGATACGGAGAAAGCGCCGCAGACCGGACATTGTCCGCGCGGCGCTTTTTTGCCTGTATCATATTTCCGGCCAGTTCCGGGCACATACCTGCCGCCCGGCCCTTCTGAACGTTCCCATTCATTTTCCAGCCGCATCCAGCAGTGATTCAATCTCGGGAAATACCTCCACGCTCCTTTTCAGGATCCCCTTCACATAGGCGATCAGGATGCCGTAATTCGTCATCGGCACTCCCTGGTCCTGCGCGCAGCTCAAACGGTATTTCATCTCCCGTTCATTGAGCATGCAGCCGCCGCAGTGGACGATCAGGCGATACTTCCCAAGCTCATCGGGGAACTCCGTCCCCGACGTTGTCTCGATCCTGATCTCCTTCCCTGTATATTCCCGGATCCACTTTGGGATCTTCACAGTGCCGATGTCATCACACTGCCGATGATGCGTGCATCCCTCGCTGATCAGGATCGTATCTCCGTCCTCCAGCCGGTCCAGCGCTGTGACGCCCTTTACCGCCGACTCCAGATTTCCCTTGTATCTGGCGAACAGTATAGAGAAGGATGTAAGTAAGATATCCTCCGGGACGTCCCTGGAAACCTGGCCAAATGCCTGGCTGTCCGTTATGACGAGCGCCGGTTTCTTTCCGAGCTGTCCCAGCGTCTGTCCCAGCTCCGTTTCCTTCACCACAACGGAAACAGCATTCCCATCCAGAAGATCCCTGATGGTCTGCTGCTGCGGAAGGATCAGCCTTCCCTTCGGCGCCGCCTTGTCGATAGGAACGACAAGTATGACAAAATCCGACGGCGAGACCAGATCCCTCACGATATATTTCTCCGGCTCTTCTGCGCGGGCAGCGGCAGCAATCTTTTCCTTCAGCTCCCGTATCCCGCTGCCGTCCGACGCGCTCACCGGCACGAACCTGCTCTCACTCAGTCCCAGTTTTTCCCTGATCTGCCGTCCCTTCTCCTCTGCGGTCAGATCTATTTTATTCATCACGACAAGGTACGGTATTTTCTTTCTCCTGATCCTCTCAAGGAGCGCCTCGTCTTCCGGCGAGATTCCCGCCGTCGCGTCGATGACGAGCACCGCCACATCCGTCTTGTTCAAGACCTGATAGCTCTTCCTGACTCTCAGCGCGCCCAGCTCTCCCTCGTCGTCGATCCCCGGCGTGTCCATCATGACCACCGGTCCCAGCGGAAGGAGCTCCATGGACTTGTATACCGGATCTGTGGTCGTGCCCATCACATCAGAGACCACTGCGATATCCTGCCCTGTCACCGCATTCATGACACTGGACTTTCCCGCGTTCCGTTTCCCGAAAAAACCGATGTGGACTCTCTCTGACATCGGTGTCTGATTCATGCCCATCCTTCCATACCTCCCGTCTCATCTGCATTTTCTCTCTGGCGGGGACATGTGGGAATCGAACCCACCCGGGACGTCTCATCCGCCCCACTCAGGTTTTGAAGACCCGGAAGCACACCAGTTACTTTTCTGCCCCCATAATCACAGACGGCGGCTTATCAATGCCGCCGTCATGCTGTATTCTATACTATCAGAACATCGCCGCAATGTAAAGCCGGCAAAACCGCCTTACACCATACACTCATGCAGAGCCTCCTGTTCTATGCCGTTTTCTCTCATAACGCGCTCCACCTGCGCCCGCTCTTCAAGAGGCGCACACCAGGCAAGGCCGCAGCCCGCCGAGATTGCTCTCGGGACAGGGATAAGCCTGCCTGGGACACGAAACTCCCGGCAGGTCTTTTCCATCGCCATCGCGTCCGCCGTTGTGTGGAAGGTTACAACAAGCTTCCGTTCTTTCTTTCTCATAATTTCTGCTCTATCACAATGGCAAATCCATCTTCCGTCTCCGTGGATACCGTTTTTCTGCCATGATCTTTTGCAAATTTTTCTACATTCATTTTCTGATGGGGCTCAGTCACCAAAATTCTTACCGGTCCCGTCTCATTTCTGAGCGCTTCTGCCGTGAGCATCAGAGGCTCCGGGCAGGAAAGCCCTCTTGCGTCAACCTCTTTCATCTTCTTACCTTCCTTCACTTCTTTTATTTGTACATGCAATGATAAAACATACAATGATACAGATGATCACCGCCACCCTGCCGTTCAGCGGGACAGCGCCTGCGATAACCTCCTGTGTCTCTGCATTCACCGATGTTCCGCTTGCCGCCAGGCCAAAATTGTGCGCCATTGCCGCGCCTGCAAACATCCCGAGCACTGTCACTGCCGAATCAGATGACCCCTGCCCTGCAAGGATGAGCTGGCGGAGCGGACACCCGCCTGCAAGGACTGCGGCAAATCCTACCGCATACATACCAAGGATGCTCCAGAGATGCTCTGAGTGGGCGATAATTCCCGGTGTGTCAAACGCCGGCACAAATCTTCCCGACGCAATATTGAAAATAAGCATCACTGCAAAAAATCCGCCTATGATCGTCAGCAGGTCAAAGTTTTTCATAAGGATCGCATCACGGACACTCCCCGCGAAGCACATCCGTGATTTCTGTGCGAACGCACCGAAGATAAGTCCGCCGATCAAGGACAGAAGGATCGGGGCGTGCATGCTTCCCGGACCGCTCTCACTGCTGCGAAGAACTGTTGAAGCCAGCGCGAGGATAAGAATCCCCAGCATTACCGCCGGCAGCATCCCGCCGCTGACGCGGTTCGCCAGATGCGCCCTGCCCAGGCTGAATCCCTTCTTGAGCGCGAAAACTCCGGTCGCAGCTCCGAGCACAAAGCCGATGAGCGCCACCCATGCATTCAGATCTCCTGCTGACATGCGGATGATCATCCGGAGCGGGCATCCCAAAAACACAAGCGATCCAACCGCCAGGACGACGCCGAGCACAAACCTTGTCATCGGCGAGGAACCCGCCATCGACCTGTACTCTCCGGTCGCCGTCGATATGATAAACGCTCCCAGCACAAGTCCCACGATCTCCGGTCTGGCATACTGCACAGTCTCAGCCGAGTGCATCCCAAGCGCTCCCGCTGTATCCCGGATAAAGCACGCGATACAGAGCGCCATATTCGCCGGATTTCCAAAATATGCCAGGCATGCCGCAGCAATGCCGCAGACAACTCCCGCAGCCGCAAGCTTTTTCTTTGAATCAGATAAATTCATTTTCTTCCCTCCTGCTAATCTGTCAGTTTCTTTACTGCTCTCACAGCAAAGTCGATCTCTTCCTCTGTATTATAGTGAGAAAAACTGAATCTCACAGCTCCCTGCGCGACTGTCCCCAGCGCCCTGTGCATCAGAGGCGCGCAGTGCGCCCCCGGGCGCGTCACAATCCCCCATGCCGTATCCAGTTCATCACTTACTTCCGAAGAGTCATAATCCCCGATATTGAGAGATACGATCGGGCATCTCCTGTCCGTCCCGAAGTCTCCGTATATTTTCACACCGGGGATCCCGGAAACACCCTCATAGAAACGCCGCATGAGTGAAAGTTCTTTCTCTCTTATGACATCCAGGCCGGTCTCTTCCAGATAAGAAAGCGCAGCTCCAAGTCCTGCAATGCCATGTCCATTCAAGGTTCCCGCCTCAAGTGCCGTCGGCATGACAGCGGGATGGCGGGGGTTATACGTATCGACGCCGCTTCCTCCGGAGAGCAGAGGACGGATCTCTATCCCGCTCCTCACATACATGCCGCCCGTCCCCTGCGGTCCGAGCAGGCTCTTATGTCCGGTGAAGCAGAGTACATCGATCCCCAGGCTCTGCACATCGATCGGATAAACACCTGCCGTCTGCGACGCATCCACAATGAAAAGAAGGCCGTTCTTCCCGGCAATGTCTCCGGTCCGCTGCAGATCAATCATATTTCCTGTCACGTTTGACGCATGAGTGCATAGAATCGCCTTTGTATTCTCTCTGACCGCTGAATCCATGTCTCTATATGAGATATTTCCCATTTCATCACAGCCGAGAACGGTTATCTCTGTTCCCTTATCGCTGCATTCGTACAAAGGGCGCAGTACAGAATTGTGCTCCAGCACTGTTGTGATCACGTGATCCCCCGGGGAGATCAGTCCTTTTACTGCAATATTAAGGCTCTCTGTAGAATTTGCGGTAAAAACAATCCGGTTCGCATTCTCCGCATGAAAAAAGCGCGCCAGCTTTTCTCTTGTGCCGTAGATGATCCTGGACGCATCAAGCGCGGGCACAGATGCTCCTCTCCCGGCATTTCCCATCACGTCGAATGCCTCTGTCACCGCCTTCTTCACCGCCTCCGGCTTATGAAGCGTCGTTGCAGCATTATCAAAATAAATCACAGAATGCCCCCTTTCTACTACAACAAGTATATTCCTCTTCTCTCTCCCAGTCTAATTGAAAACCGCAATAAAAAACCGATCATTTATAGGTGGTATCTATAAATGACCGGTCCGCTTTTTCCTATTAAATCTCAATTTTTTCCGGATACATCTTTTTAACGAGATCTATAAGCGCCTCTGCTTCCGCGCTGTGCACAAATCTCCTGTCAAATACCAGATTGATGTTCCGCTTTCCCCCGGTCTCTCCGAGGGGAACGGCGCGGAGCACTCCGCTTTTTATCTCATCCTCAGCCGCCAGGCGGGACAGGATTGAAATTCCCATTCCATTTCTCACTGAGCGCTTGATTGTCTCCTGGTTCTCAATACTGGCTGCAATGTTCAGTTCTGATAATTCGATTCCGAGCTGCCGCAGAAGACGCTGCGCTTCTTTCCTTGTCCCCGAACCCTCTTCCCTGAGAATGACCGGCATGCGCCTGATCCACCCGGCTGTCTCCCCGGCGCTCTCAGGTTCGCCTGCGCCTTCTCCGGGAGCTATCACTACCAGCTCATCCTGATAAAACGGAATATAAACGCAATGCTTCTGCTCCATCACTGTGCCGGCAAATCCGATATCCGCCTCTCCCGAAACGATCTGCCCGACCACTCCTGCGCTGTCCGTCTCCGCCACACTGAGGCGCACTCCGGGATATCTTTCCCTGAACCGAACCATGATCTCAGGAAGCAGATACTGCGACGGAATCGTTGACGCGGCAATGCGCAGAACGCTTTTCCCGCTTTTTCTTCTGCCGAAATGCTCCCTGATCTCCTGCTCCAGATCCAGCATCTGTACAGCATACCCATAGAGCGCTTTTCCTTCTTCTGTCAGGCTGACCTCTTTCGTGGTACGCAACAGAAGACACACTCCCAGTTCCTTTTCCAGAGCCGAGACATGTGCACTCACTGTCGGCTGCGTCAGATAGAGCCTTTTCGCCGCTTCAGAGAAACTTTTCGTCTCCGCCACGCGGGCAAATGCTTCCAGCTGCTTCAGATTCATGAGTTTGTCATGACAACGCTTCCGACTACATCGGCGGCGTGTTCGCAGGTATCCGCACATTTTTCAAGATAAGTATATATTTCCCTCCAGGCAATGATCTGCAGGACGTCTTTTTCTTCAACGTGCAGCTTTCTCATATTGTCAATGTACAGCTTGTCCGCCTCTTCCTCAAGAGAGTTAATCCTGATAATGATCGGCTTGAGCTTCTCCGAACGCTTAAAATCAGAAAATTCATCCAGCAGCTTCTTCAGCTCGTCGCAGCACTCAATCACAGTGTCCAGCATGCGCAGCGCTTCCGGACGGATCACCTTCACATTGTTAATATAAATACGGATCAGCACTTCCTCCAGCTTGTCTGTAACCTCATCGATGTGATGGCTGAGCGTCATGATATCCTCTCTCTCGATCGGCGTGATGAACGCCTTCGTCAGTTTATCCGTAAGTTCATGCCGCTGCTCGTCTGCCGAGCGCTCGATCTCATGAATCTCGTCCAGCCTGTCAGAGATCTCTTCCGGTCTGAAATCCGTCAGGATATTCTTCAGAAGATGGGCTGCCCTGCAACCGCACTCCGCACACGCGGCAAAGTTATCAAAATAATAAGCATCCTGTTTTTTCGACATTTGGGGTTCCTCCTCTTATCCAAATATGAACATAAAAATCTTCGCCATTACAAAGCTGATGAGTCCGCATCCCGGGAATGTAAAGATCCAGGTAAGCATCATATCCTTTACAACGCCGAAATTGATAGCCGACAGCCTCTTCACCGCGCCCACGCCCATGATCGCGCTCGTCTTCGTGTGAGTCGTCGACACCGGGATACCGAACAGACTGGAATACAGCAGACAGAGCGCGCCCGACAGGTCTGCCGCAAAACCCTGATACCGCTCCAGCTTGACCATATCCATCCCGACGGATTTGATGATCTTCTCTCCGCCCACGCTTGTGCCGAGTCCCATGACGATACTGCACAAGAGCATCAGCCACAGCGGGATCTCCATCCCCGTGACCGAGTTCTGTCCATCGGCAAATGCAATCCCGAGGAACAGGACACCGATAAACTTCTGCCCGTCCTGTGCGCCATGCATAAAGCTCATTGCCGCCGCTCCCGTGATCTGCGCTCCGGCAAAGAAACGGTTCGTCTTACGCCTGTCCATCTCCTGGCACACGATCGTGATGATCTTGCAGACCACCCAGCCGGTGGCGAATCCAAGGACCAGGCTGAGCACCAGGCCGTATAAGACCTTCACCCACTCGCTGCCGTTGATGCCGCCAATCCCATGCTGGATCGCGATCGCTGCGCCGGAGAGACCGGCGATCAGACTGTGGCTCTCACTCGTGGGGATTCCGAAGACTGATGCCGCCACGCTGTAGACAACGATGGAGACAAGTGCTGCGCACAGTGCGATCATCGCGCTGTGGGTGCTGTCTCCGAAGTCAACCATGTTGCTGATCGTGGAAGCAACAGAGCTGTTGATCTGAGTCATGATAAATACGCCGAGGAAATTAAACGCCGCGCTCATCAGTATCGCCTTGCGCGGACTTAAACACCTGGTCGTCACACAGGTCGCGATGGCGTTGGGGGCGTCCGTCCATCCGTTTACAAAGATAACGCCCAGAGTAAGCAGGACCGTTACGATCAAGATCGGGTTTCCTGCCATATTTTCTGCAAAGTAAGAAAATGATATGTCCATGACAACTCCTTTTGTTAAATTTTCTTTAAATTTTCGTAAAATCGTTTTCACGATACCATTTAATAAACGGAATGTCAATTCTTCATTTTCAATCTTTACTTTTTTTAAACACCGCCAGCGTCCGTTCGCTCTCTCCTCCGGTTTTCCGCGTCATCCCCAGGCGATCCGTATATTCCAGGATGAGCTTCGCATTTTTCCTTCCTGTCCCGAAGAGATCCCGCACCTCTGATACAGTGATTCTCTCCCGTCCCCGGAAGGCATCCGCGATCCTGCCACATGCATGTTCCATATAGCGCGTGAGTGTGCAAAAGCCGCCGGAGAGCTCCGTGATCTCTCCCGTCTCAGAGAAAACCGCCAGGATCTCATCCAGATCTTTTTTCTGTATCCCGGAGAAATCCAGATCGCTGATCTTTCTGAACTGATACCCGGCATCTTCAAGCGCCCGGAGGACTTCTGCGTGTACTCTGCGGTATGTCTCATCTTGCTTTCCCACATATCCCGCCGGCGCGAACAGGCTTCCCCTTTTCTCAAGGATGCCCTTCTCACACAGCAGAGCCAGGTATCTGTCCAGCAGCTTCTGATTCATTTTCGGAAATGTACTGCTTATGATCCCCAGAGGGACTCCCATTCGATAGGGATGCGCCTCCAGATACTGACGGCTCCTGTCCAGGAGCCTCTCCTCCGCCGCGGCCTCGTCCTCCGCATGCCAGAGATACTCCCCGCCGCTCAGGGTGAAGCTCATGACCTTCCCGCTTTCCGCGAGACGCCGGACGCATTCTCCCGCCTCTTCTGCCGTCATCCCCAGCTCACGGGCGAGCGCTTCGCCGGATGCCATAGTCTCCGGATACTTTCTCAGCTGCTGCTCCAGAAGCTCAGACGGACCTCCCTTCTCCCTCTTCTCAAGCCGCTCGATCACCTCGGGGCGGAACCTTCTCTCCTTCGGGGCGTCCGGCTCCAGCACGACTCCTCCTCCGATCGTCTCCACCGGAGAGTAGAATCTGACAACGAATCTGTCGCCCTGCTTCAGCGCGGTGCCAGACTCCATCCGAAGCTGTGCAAACCCGCTCTCTCCCGGCCCAAGGGCTTCCGCGTCCAGAAGGACTGCTCGGCAGAGATGCTCTGCCGAGCCGCTGTAGAAATGAAGCCTCGTCTGGTTCCTGACCGTCCGCCCCGCGCCTTTCAGGAGCGACAGCCTCACGTCCACCATCCTGCCTGAACGGACGCTGCCCGGCGATGCGAGCACGCATCCCCGCCGGATCTCCTCTCTCTCGATCCCCGCCAGATTGAGCGCTGCACGCTGCCCCGCACAGCAGCAGTCCGCATCCCGGCCATAGACCTGGATCCCGCGCACCCGGCACCGGATCCCTGCCGGATATGCCATGAGCGTATCCCCCTGCCGGATCCTTCCTTCCAGAAGCGTCCCGGTGACGACCGTGCCAAAGCCCGATATGGTAAATACCCGGTCCACAGGGAGCCTCGCCGTTCCCTCTGCGTTCCTGTCCCCGGGATCCGCCGACGCCATCCTGACGATCTCCGTCTTCAGAGCGTTGATCCCCATCCCGGTCACAGCAGACACCCTCACAAGCGGAGCTCCCTCAAAAAGCGTTCCCTCTGTCTCTCTCCGTATCTCCTCCTCCGCCATATCCAGCCATTCCTCATCCACAAGGTCGCACTTGTTCAGCACGATGATATAGCGCCGCACGCCGAGCATCTCCATGATATCCATATGCTCTTTTGTCTGCGGCATGATCCCCTCGTCCGCAGCGATCACGAGCAGCACCAGATCCATTCCCGCCACCCCTGCGGCCATATTTCGGATAAACCTCTCATGCCCCGGCACATCAATGATCCCGGCACGTCCCCCTCCCGGAAGGTCGAACCAGGTGAATCCCAGATCGATGGTGATCCCCCTGCGCTTTTCCTCCTCCAGCCGGTCTGTATCCCTGCCGGTCAGCGCGCGGATGAGGGCGGTCTTTCCGTGGTCGATATGTCCCGCGGTACCGATGATCATATTCTTCATCCCGCGCCGCCTTTCCGCAGGATCCTCCCGCCGGTGAACTGCTCTGCCAGATACGGGATATCCTCCTCATCTATAGTCCTCATATCCAGAAGAACCTTTTCCCCGGCGATCCTGCCGATCACAGGAATGGGAAGGCCTCTCAGCCTGCGCTCAAGCTCTGACGCCGTGATCTCCACAGGCGCAATGGCTGTAGCGCTGCTCGGGATATCCTCTGTCGGAAGGGAGCCGCCCCCTGCCCGGGAGATGCAGTCTTCCGCCGTGATGACAGCCGGAAGCCCGCCGCCTGCTGCCCGAGGCTCTCCGCTGTCCACAGCGCTCCGCAGCCGCTCCGCCAGCTTCTCCGCTGAGCTTCGCACTGACTCCGCAGGCCTGGTCAGCATCCTAAGTGCCGGAATATTCTCCACTGCCTTCTGCGGATCCAGATATTCCAGCAGGACCGACTCCAGCGCCGCCGACGTAAACTTATCGATCCTGAGCACGCGGGCCAGCGGGTGCCGCTTCATCTTGTCGATATACTCCTTTTTCCCGGCGATGATCCCGGCCTGAGGACCTCCCAGCAGCTTATCTCCGCTGAATGTGACTGCATCGGCGCCCTGGGCCAGCGCTTCCTGAACAGACGGCTCATGCTGCAGTCCATATTTTTCAAGGTCGATCAGGACTCCGCTCCCCAGGTCCACAAGCACCGGGATGCCGTACTCTTCCTTCAGCCCGGCGAGCTCTTTTACAGAGACATCCTCTGTGAATCCGACGATCCTGTAATTGCTCGTATGGACCTTCAGAAGCGCCCTCGTCTCTTCGCAGACCGCCGACTCATAATCTGCCGGGCGGGTGCGGTTGGTAGTCCCCACTTCCTTCAGCCCGGCGCCGCTGAGCTCCATCATATCGGGCACGCGGAACCTGCCGCCGATCTCTACCAGCTCACCTCTGGATACGATCACCTCGCCGCCCTCGGCGATCACACTGAGCATGAGCAGGACCGCAGCGGCATTGTTGTTGACTGCCATCGCAGCCTCCGCGCCGGTGAGCTGACATAGGATCCGCTCAAAATGCGAGCTGCGTTCCCCGCGCCTGCCGGTCTTCAGGTCAAACTCAAGGTTACAGTATCCTCCTGCCATGTCTGCCGCTCTCTGAAGCGCCCTCTTCCCGAGAGGCGCACGTCCCAGCCCTGTATGCAGAATGATGCCCGTGCCGTTTATGACACGGGTCATCTCCGGCTGCACCCGCCGCTCCACCTCCCGGCAGATCTTCTGCGGCAGACTGTCCAGCTCCTGCCGGACCTCTTCCTCTGAGGCGCAGTCCTGCAGTTTTTCTCTTGTCTTTTCCAAAGTACTGCGCACTCCGTAAAGTGCGCAGTCATATCCGTATTTTCGGATCATCTCCCCGATCAGCGGATCACCCATAAGAGTGTCCACGCGGGGGAGCATCCTGTAGATGTCATTCTTTTTCAAACAGACTCTCTCCTTTTAACCGGATGAGTCTCTCCTGCTTCTCCAGGACTCTGCCGATGACAGAAACCTTCGTCTCTGTCACCGCCTTCTTCAGGTCTTTGATCATACTCTCCGCCTCTTCCCCGGGAACGCTGAACAGAAGCCCGCCTGAGGTCTGCGGATCACTGAGCAGATCAAGATATACTTCCTCCACATCCCCACTGTCCAGGTACGGCTCTGCAAATTCCCTGTTCCGGTATGCCCCGCCGGGGACAAGTCCCATGCGGGCATACTCCGGCGCTTCCTCTATATAGGCCACATCCCTGGCATAGATCTCCAGCGTCACATCACTCGCCTTCGCCATCTCCGTACAGTGCCCCAAAAGACCGAATCCTGTCACATCCGTACACGCGTGGACCGTATGCCCTTCTGCCGCCCGCTTCGCATTCCTGTTCAGGGACGCCATGACCTGCGCCGCCTCCGCAGACGCCGCGTCAGACGCCATCTGCGCTTTTACCGCAGTGTTGACCACGCCGCTTCCGATCTGCTTCGTGAGGATCAGCACATCTCCCGGCCGACATCCGTAATTTTTATAGACCTTCTCCGGGTGCACGAATCCGGTGACGGACAGACCGTACTTGGGCTCATCGTCCTGCACAGAATGCCCGCCGACTAGCACGGCTCCCGCCTCCATGACCTTGTCCGCCCCGCCGCGGAGGATCTCTCCTAAGATCTCCGGATCCAGGCAGTTCGGGAAACACACGATATTGAGCGCGATCTTCGGCTCTCCGCCCATGGCATACACGTCGCTCAGCGCATTCGCAGCGGCGATCTGCCCGAACAGATACGGGTCGTCCACGACCGGCGTGAAGAAATCCAGCGTCTGGATGACAGCAGTCTCATCCGATATTTTATAAATCGCGGCATCATCTGATGTCTCGAGTCCGACGAGCAGACGCTCGTCTGTAAATTTTGGCAGCTTACCCAGAACCTGGGCAAGGGTCTCAGGACCTATCTTGGCCGCTCACCCGGCTGTCTTCGTCATCTGTGTCAGATGGATCTCCTTGTACATCTGTCCTCACCTCCTTTCATGGCACGCTCCTTTTTGCCCTAAGGCCGGATGATCCTCCCGGCCTTCTGCATCGTCTCCACGATGCTGTACATATTCGTCACGGTGCCGACTGCCAGCTTATCCTTGATCCCATAGTAGTCAAGGCAGGTTCCGCAGGTCATGATCTCCACTCCCTGCTCTGCCAGGCTCTTCAGATCCTCCAGCGCCGGAGAATCCTCCACGGTAAGCTTTGCGCCGCCGTTGTAGAAGACCATCTTCTCCGGCAGCTCGTCAAGCTGGGTGACTGCAAAAATAAACCCTTTCATAAGCACATGCCCCAGCTCGTCGTTTCCTTCTCCCATCCTGTCGGAAGAGACGGCCACGATCGTATTTCCATACACGCCCGGCTCCTCCCCGCAGCCGCAGACGTCCTGGACAGCCGCAGCGTCTCCGCTGCCGCCGTCTCCGACCTTGACAATCACTCTGTACTGCCCTTCGCCGAGCTTCTCCTGTGTCACGGAAGCTCCCGAGCTCTCCGCCATCTTTGTCACATTGCGCACGGCTGTCTCATTGTCCACAAGGACCGCGATCTCCCCTGCGCCGGATAACTCCTGCAGCGCCTTTTTCGTCTTGATTACCGGGATCGGGCACGCATCGCCCATTGCATTCACTGTGATCATATATAGTATGCCTCCTGTCCTCTCAGCCATTCCCGTCCGGAACAGCCTCCTGCGCGGCATTTCACAACAGCTCCGCCGCTCTTATCTCATCGTAGCAAAATCACGAAAAAGAATCAATGATAACTTCTAATTCCTCTTTCCCCCTCTATGTGTTATAATCAGGTTACTGTTCACACTGTACTCAGGGATAGGAAAATGCAGCGTCATGCTTGCATGTAAGAGGCATTTTCCTATCCCTGAGTGCGAGTGAAACTCGTAACCGCCGCCCACATAAGCAGTCTTAGCACGAAGTGCGGAACTGGAGCGCGCCAGCGCGGCGAGTGCGCATGCGGGCGGCGGTTAAGTGGGAACAGTAACATAATCAGTTGAACGAAAACCGCCTGCGGCGCTTCAGGCCTTCGCAGGCATCAGCAGAAAGGATCAGATCGAATGTGGATTGCAGATAATTGGAAAGATTATGAAGTCATAGACTGTTCGAAAGGAGAGAAGCTGGAACGATGGGGCAGCTACATCCTCGTCCGCCCGGATCCCCAGGTCATCTGGGACACCCCGAAGAACGCCCGCGGGTGGAAGCACATGAACGGACACTATCACCGGAGCAAAAAGGGCGGCGGAGAGTGGGAGTTTTTCAGCCTGCCGAAGCAGTGGCAGATCCGTTACGGCTCCCTGACCTTCAACCTGAAGCCGTTCAGCTTCAAGCACACCGGCCTCTTCCCTGAGCAGGCCACGAACTGGGACTGGTTCTCCGAGAAGATCCGCAGCGCCGGACGTCCCGTCAAAGTACTGAACCTCTTCGCCTACACCGGCGGCGCCACCCTTGCGGCCGCAGCGGCAGGGGCGCAGGTCACTCATGTGGACGCCTCCAAGGGCATGGTCGGCTGGGCGAAGGAAAACGCCGTCTCATCCGGACTCAAGGATGCGCCGATCCGCTGGCTCGTGGATGACTGCGTGAAGTTTGTAGAACGCGAGATCCGCCGGGGGAACAAATATGACGCCATCATCATGGATCCCCCGTCCTACGGAAGGGGACCAAAGGGCGAGATCTGGAAGATCGAGGACATGATCCATCCGCTCATCAGGCTCTGCACGAAGATCCTGTCAGAGGATGCACTCTTCTTCCTTGTCAACTCCTACACAACAGGACTTGCGCCGGCAGTGCTGACCTACATGATCGCCACAGAGCTGAAGCCCTGGAACGGCACCGTGGATTCTCAGGAGATCGGACTTCCGGTGACAGAATCCGGACTCGTCCTCCCATGCGGGGCTTCCGGAAGATGGTCGAGCAGTTCATCCCTGTAGTGAGAATGCGCTGCAGGACGGCACAGCTGAGCCGCATGTCTGGACTGTCATGTCATGATCGATCTTGCCAGAAAAATTATTTAAATGGAGGGGGAAAATGAAACAGAAAAAATTGCGGACTGTCTCAGAATATTTTATTTATTTTATGATGTACTCTGTCATCGGCTGGATCTACGAGGTCTTTCTTGAGGTCGTGGTCTATCGGTGGGGATTTTCAAACAGAGGGGTCCTGTTCGGCCCGTACTGCGTCATATATGGCTTCGGAGCACTGATCCTCATCCTGTCGCTGTCCTGGCTCCAGAAACGGCGTATCTACGCAGGCAGGCTCCTGATCACACCGCTCCTGGTCTTCATCGGGATCGTCGTGATCACAACCGTTGTAGAGCTGATCGGCAGCTACATCATGGAGTGCACCACCGGAGGATGGCTCTGGGATTACCGGAGATTCGCATTCAACTTTGAAGGCCGTATCGCCCTGAACCCGAGCATCCGTTTCGGCATCGGGGGAATGGTATTCCTCTACTTGCTGCAGCCGCTTTTCAAGAAGCTCTGCGCCGGGCTTTCCGACAAAGCAGTATATATCACGGGCGGGATCCTGGCGGCCATCTTTGTATGCGATATCATCTGTACTTATGTTATTTTCTAAATACAGTTCCACAAAAGAGGGAGCATAAGGCCCTGCAGGGTCCTGTGCTCCCTCTCCTTTTTCTGCGGCAGCGTTTTCTTCCGGATCTTCCAATCCTCCTGCTGCCGCTCTGCTATTTTATATCCTCCCGGTTCCGTCCCGCCGAGCTCATCTCACCGAGATCCGGTCCAGGATCTCTCCGATCGGCGCCGAGATCGTAAGCTCTGCACGCACAGCTCTCCCGGTCTCTGACTTATTGATCACGACAAGATGCTTCCCCCGGAAATAATCAATAAATCCCGCCGCCGGATAGACGACGAGCGAGGTTCCGCCGATGATCAGCGTATCCGCTTCCGCGATCGCCCGGACCGCTCCCTGGATGGTGCTGCTGTCCAGCCCTTCCTCATACAGGACCACGTCCGGCTTAATGGTCCCTCCGCACTCACATCTTGGGATCCCCTCTGCGTTTTTCACATACTCCGCACTGTAGGATCTTCCGCAGTCCATACAGTAATTCCGATGGATGCTCCCGTGCAGCTCATAGACATTCCTGCTCCCTGCCGCCTGGTGCAGTCCGTCGATGTTCTGCGTCACCACAGCAGTCAGCTTTCCCGCCTGCTCCAGCTCTGCCAGCTTCCGATGGGCCGGGTTCGGCTTGGCATCCAGTATCATCATCTTTTCTCTGTAGAACTCATAGAATGCTTCCGTATGCTGCATGAAGAAGCTGTGGCTCACCACCTGCTCCGGAGAGTACTTATACTTCTGATGATAGATGCCGTCCGCACTCCGGAAGTCGGGGATATTGCTCTCCGTCGATACCCCTGCCCCGCCGAAAAACACGATCCTGCTGCTGTCGTCTATGATCTTCTGAAGCTGCTCTGTCTCTTTCTCATACATTGTGATCCACCTCCGTCAATCTGCCATAAGGTTCCCATTCTCAACATGCCTGTCGAAGATCTCCTGCATCTTTTCCCAGATGGCTGCAGAGGTCTCCGGTATCCTCGCATTCCGCTTCATCGGCTGGGACTTGTGTACGCCGTGCTCTTTCCAGCTCTTTCCACCCGATGCGTCGTTGAGCAGGATAGGCTGAAAATTATCCAGCAGATGGGCAAACTTCGCCTCCGGCGTCTCATACGCCTCGAACTCTTCCCACAGCTCCCTGAAATATTTCCCCTGGTCCTCCGGCAGGAGTCCGAAGATCCGGTCTGCTGCCCTCACCTCTCGCTCGCGCTTCGTCTGCGCGCCCTTTTCATCATAGGCGTAAGTATCCCCCGCGTCGATCTCCACAAGGTCGTGGAGCAGCACCATAACCATCACCCTGGCAGTGTCTACATCCTCCTTCATATGCTCCTTCAGCAGCACTGCCATGAGCGCCAGATGCCAGGAATGCTCTGCGTCATTTTCCTTCCGCTTCCCGTCAGCCAGGTATGTCTGCCGGAAAATGTTCTTCACTTTATCCACTTCAACGATGAATCGGATCTGCTTTTCAAGACGTTCTTTCTCGTCTGAAATTTTCGTCTCCTCCGGCGTATATTTTTCCATCTCCATAAAGACCTCCTTCCGGTCCGGTACAGACACGGACCCTGCCACTATTATAGCACTTCATACGGCAAAGAGATAGAACAAAGCATTCCGCCCGCGGAACTCTCGTGCCGGGCGTGGCCGCTTTAGGGGCAGATTTCCACTTCACGCGAGTACGCATCCGCGGAGTGTTTTGTTTCATAGGAAACGGTGTTTCCTATGAAACAAAAATCCTCTGCACACAGGGTTCACCTATGTGCAGAGGATCTCTCATGTACCAGATTCTTACAGATTTACCTCTCCGGTCGTGTCGCCGTTAATCACATAATATGCCTTTGACTCTTCCGGTTTCAGATAGATCTTAACATCTTTCATATCGCCTACTTTATTCTTCAGCACTTTCGTCCAGATTTCTTTCACTTTCTGAAGGATCTCTTTATCGGAGTACTCTTTTCCGTAGAACTGAAGGTACATCTCTGTCTTCAGCTCAGCCTTCTTAGCCGGAGCCTTCTTCGCAGCTGTCTTCTTTGCTGCTGTTTTCTTAGCCGGAGCTTTTTTTTCAGCAGCCTTCTCTTCCGGTGTGTCTACCAGAACGCCTGCTTTTGTCTCGATCTTCTTTGTTGTATCCTTCTTTGTCTCGATTGCCTTTGCAGCCGATGTCTCTTTCTTCGCTGTCTTATCTTCTGCCGGTGCCGCAGCAGCAGTCTTCACGTCTGCAGCTTTTACTGTCTCTTTCTTTTCCGCTGCAGCCTTTGTTGCTGAACTTGTTTTCTTTGCTACCATACTTGTTCCCTCCTAAAATAATACAACCAAGTATTTTGACCCTGACCTCACTGTCTATGGTCAGTGCCGCTTAGAAATTTATTCCATAATCTCACAGTTCCAACGAGATTGTACCGCATTTTTTTGAAAACGTCAAATTTTTTTCTCGATTTCCTGGTATCCCCCAAAAAAATCGGACAATCCCTTCAGAGTTTTTAAAAGAACTGGAATCTCGCTTTCATCCAGCCGCTCGATCACGGCGTTCGTCATCTGCCGGTGATATTCCTTGTGATGATCATACGCCCTTACCCCCTTCGGCGTCAGGCCGATGAATACGACTCTCCTGTCCTCCTGGCTGCGCTTCCGGACCACATACATCTTGTTCACAAGACTGTTGACCGCAGAGGTGAGCGACCCCGCAGTGATCCCCAGCTTTTTGGCAACTGCCGACATCGTGCTCTTCCCGGAAAGTCCGATCGCCTCGATGATATGCATATCATTATTTGTGATATCGCTGAATTCCCCGGTTATGATCGCCTCTTCCTCCAGCTTCAGTATTTCATTGAACAAATTGACCAGCGTGTCATTGATGGTCTCAAATGCATCCATCGAAGTTCTCCTCCTTCCCTCAGGCAAACAGTGCCTGCACTACGTCGCTGACCGTCTCTATCTTCTCCGCCTTCCATGCCTTTGCTCCGCAGAAGAGCAGGCCCTTTTCAATATTGCCTTTTACCGCATTGATCAGGCCGTCTGTGATACAGTACGGGATCTCTGCAGGGCTGCACTTCGCAAGGCATCTGTGGCAGGGGCTGTGGGGGATCTTCTCCCCGCTCATCACTCTCTCCATGAAGGTATTCATGATCGCCCTCCCCGGCATTCCCACCGGGCTCTTCACGATCCTGATATCTTCCTCAGACGCATCGATATACGCCTGTTTATAGCGGATATCCGCATCGCACTCTTCCGTCGTCACAAACCTTGTCGCCACCTGGACGCCGTCCGCGCCGAGCGCCATCACCCGCTTCACATCGCCGCTGTCGTAGATGCCTCCTGCGGCCACAACGGGAATATCAATGCCGTACTTCTCCCCGTATTTTTTCACAGTAGCGATGATCTTCCTTATCTCATCCGCATAGGACTCCTGCGTGTACGCGCTGATCTCTTCCTTTCGGAAACCGAGATGGCCGCCCGCTTCGGGTCCTTCGATGACCACCAGGTCCGCCGTCCTCTTATATTTTCTGTCCCAGTACTTTAGGATCACATTCGCCGACTTATCTGTGGAGACAATGGGCGCGATCTTCGTGCTGCTGCCCTCTGTCAGCGCCGGAAGATCTGTCGGCAGTCCCGCTCCCGAGATCACGATATCCGCGCCGGCCTTAACTGCGGCCCTGATGTGGGCTGCATGTTCCTTCAGGGCAGTCATCACATTGTAGCCAATGATCCCGTCCGGGGAAATAGCGCGCGCCTTCTTCATCTCGCTCTCGATCGCACGCAGATTGGCCTCTTCTGGATTCCTGTCAAAATCCGGCTCGCGATATCCGATCTGTGCGGTTGATATGATCCCGATCCCGCCTTCGCGGGCTACAGAGCCCGCCAGCCTTCCAAGGCTGACACCGACCCCCATCCCTCCCTGGATCAGGGGGACTCTTGTAATTTTTTCACCGATCTTAAGATTTTTCATATTCTTCCTCTACTTCAATACACATGATGTACTAGATCCTGCGGAATCTCTCGTATCTCTTCTCTGTCAGCTCAGACGGATCCATCTTTGTATATCTCTCAAGGAAATCCATGATCTGCACTTCCAGCTCCACACATACCGGCTCCATCGTTCCATCATTGAACTCATCCGGCTCCGCGATTACCTGCTCCACGATACCGAGGCGTTTTAAGTCTGCCGCGGTCAGCTTCATGACTTCTGCCGCCTCGCTGGCCCTCTTGCTGTCCTTCCAGAGGATGCTCGCGAATCCCTCCGGCGAGAGCACGGAGTAAATAGAGTTCTCCAGCATCCACACTTCGTCGGCAACCGCCATCGCGAGCGCACCGCCGCTTCCGCCTTCTCCGATCACAACAGAGAGCACCGGAACCTTCAGCCCGGAGAGCTCGAACAGATTTCTTGCGATCGCCTCGCCCTGTCCTCTCTCTTCTGCCTCAAGCCCGCAGAACGCTCCCGGCGTATCCACAAAGCAGATGACCGGACGGCCGAACTTTTCGGCCTGTTTCATCAGGCGCAGCGCTTTCCGGTATCCGTCCGGAGACGGCATGGAGAAGTTGCGGTCCAGATTCTCCTTCGTTGTCTTTCCCTTCGCCTGTGCGATCACTGTCACCGGCATGCCGTGGAAACGCGCCAGGCCGCCGACGATCGCGTGATCGTCCTTGAAGTATCTGTCCCCGTGGAACTCCATAAAATCAGTGAACAGTGCATTGATATAGTCGGTTCCTACCGGACGGTCTTTCTTTCTGGAGAGCTGTACGCGGTCCCAGGCGCTGAGCGATCCGTCCTGCTGCACGCTCTTGTGCTCTCCCGCCGCTGCCTTCAGCTCCTGATCCTTGAAGCCTTTTTCTCTGTGCATGGACAGGATCTCTGTCAGTACATCCTTCATCTCCTCACGTTCCACGATCCGGTCAACGAAACCGTGGTCGAGCAGGAACTCCGATCTCTGGAATCCCTTCGGCAGCTTCTGCCCGATCGTCTGCTCGATGACTCTCGGCCCGGCAAACCCGACCAGCGCCTTCGGCTCCGCCAGGATAATATCTCCCAGCATCGCAAAGCTTGCCGTCACACCGCCCGTCGTCGGATCCGTAAGGACCGAAATATAGAGCTGTCCTGCATCGCTGTGCTTTTTCAGGGCAGCAGAGGTCTTTGCCATCTGCATGAGGGAAACGATCCCCTCCTGCATCCTGGCACCCCCGGAACAGGTGAAAATGATCACCGGAAGCTTTTCCTCCGTTGCGCGCTCCACCGCGCGGGCGATCTTCTCTCCGACGATGTGTCCCATGCTCGCCATCATAAATCTTCCGTCGCATACGCCAATGACTGCGGGATTTCCATTGATCATGATCTTCCCCGTCACGACAGCCTCATTCAGCTTTGTGCGCTCTTTCAGAGCCTTTACTTTCTCCTCATATCCTTTGAAATCCAGAGGATTGACGAACTCCATCTCCTTATCCCACTCTTCAAAGGAGCCCTCGTCCGCCAGCATCTCCACTCTTCTGTACGCGTGGACACGGAAATACCCGTGGCACTTCGGACAAATGTAATATCCGTTTTTCACGTCCTCCGCGATGATGGCGGCGCCGCACTTGTTGCACTTGCGAAGAAGGCCTTCCGGCACCTCCGGCCTTGTCTTCTTCAGCGAGATATAGTGCGAACGCACGCTCGTCTTCTTAAACATATTCTGTAACTTCATCTGAGATTACCTCCTGGCATGTCCGGACTGGATTACATGTTCTCAATAAACTCAATGTCGATATTTCCTGACACGAAATCCGGATGGTTCAGGATCTCGTACTGGTAATCCACATTGGTATCGATTCCCTCGATAATGACTTCGCCGAGTGCGCTCTGCATCTTGCGGATCGCCTCATTCCTGTTCTTGGCATGCACGATCAGCTTGGCAAGCATGGAATCATAATATGGCGGCACCGTATATCCGCTGTAGATCGCGGCGTCGATGCGCACGCCCTTGCCGCCCGGAAGATACATATCCGTGATCGTTCCCGGTGAAGGACGGAAGTTCTTCTCCGGATTCTCCGCGTTGATGCGGCACTCGATCGCATGTCCTGTGATCTTGACGTCCTCCTGCTTATAGCTCAGCGGCCTGCCGTCCGCGATGCGGATCTGCTCTTTCACAAGATCGATCCCGGTCACCCACTCTGTTACCGGATGCTCCACCTGGATCCTCGTGTTCATTTCCATAAAATAAAAATTACCACTCTTCTCGAGCAGGAACTCGATGGTTCCCGCATTCGTGTAATGCGCTGCTTTCGCCGCTTTCACGGCTGCCTCTCCCATCTTCTCGCGGAGCTCAGGCGTCAGCGCGATGGACGGAGATTCCTCGATCATCTTCTGGTGATTTCTCTGGATAGAGCAGTCACGCTCTCCCAAATGGATCACATTGCCGTGCTTGTCAGCCATGATCTGGAACTCGATATGGCGCGGATGCTGGACAAAATGCTCGATGTACATCGTGTTATCGCCGAATGCCATCTGCGCTTCCTTCTGCGCCGTCTGAAAGCTGTTCTCGAACTCTTCCGGGGTCTCTGCCACACGCATGCCCTTTCCGCCGCCGCCAAGAGCTGCCTTGATGATGACCGGATAGCCGATCTCTGCTGCGATCTTCGCACCTTCCTCTGCGTCATAGATGGGCTCCTTGCTTCCCGGAATGACCGGAACGCCGGCATTCATCATCGTATTTCTTGCCTCGGACTTATTGCCCAGTTTACGGATGACGTCTGACTCAGGTCCGATAAACGTAATGCTGCACTGCTCGCACAGCTCTGCGAACTTGCTGTTTTCGGAGAGGAATCCGAATCCCGGATGGATCGCATCCGCTCCGGAAATCAGCGTAGCGCTGATGATATTCTGCATATTCAGATAGCTCTCAGAAGACGGGGCCGGCCCGATACAGACAGCCTCGTCCGCGAGCTGCGTATGCAGCGCCTCCCTGTCTGCCTCTGAATAGACAGCGACCGTCTCAATCCCCATCTCGCGGCATGCCCGGATGATCCGGACTGCGATCTCTCCCCGATTTGCGATCAATACTTTTCCTATCATTTCTATGCTACTCTCCTACCATAAAAGTCAGCTCCGCGCTGACAACTACCTTTCCGTCAACATAAGCCGTCGCCTGTCCGACTCCGACCGGTCCCTTGCTCTTGATGATCTTTGTCTCCAGCTTCAGCGTATCTCCCGGGAATACCATTCCTTTGAAACGGCATTTCTGGACGCCGCCGAAAAACGCGATCTTGCCCTGATTCTCCGGCATGCTCAAGATCGCCACCGCTCCGGTCTGTGCGAGCGCCTCAAGGATGAGAACTCCCGGCATGACTGCCTTCTGCGGAAAATGTCCGCGGAAGAAGTCCTCTCTGTATGTCACTGCTTTATATCCTACCGCATACCGTCCCGGCTCATAATCCTCGATCCTGTCAAGAAGGAGGAAGGGATGTCTGTGCGGGATGATCTCCTGGATCTGCTCCACATTCAAACTGTTCATATCTTACACCTCTTTCATCTGAGTACTCTTTCTCTGCATCAGATGCGCGGACTTTTTTGTCCGCGCACCCTCACATACTCTGCTATCTGATAACAAAGAGCGGCTGACCGTACTCTACAGCCTCTCCGTTCTCCACAAGGATCTCAGCCACAGTCCCTGTGAAATCGCTCTCGATCTCATTCATCAGCTTCATCGCCTCAACGATCGCCAGGACCTGTCCCTCTTTCACGCTGTCGCCCACTTTGACGAACGGCTCTGCGTCCTCTGCCGGAGCCGCATAGAAAGTCCCGACAAGCGGAGATTTCACGATATTTCCTGCAGGGATCGCCTCATCTGCATCCGCTGCGCTGCCTGCCGCCTGCACATCTGCTGCCGGGGCCGGCGCTGCCGTGGGAACTGCTGCCGGGATCACTGCCGGAGCCGCCTGTACAGCCGCCGGAACCACTGCCGGTGTCTGTACCTGGACGATCTTGTCCCCTGTCTTCTTCAGGGAAAGCTTTACGCCGTCTTCCTCATATTTGAACTCTGTAAGCTCAGAATCTGAAACAGCCTGGATAAGCTGTAATATCTGTTCTACTTTCATCGTCATACCTCTACCCTTCAAACTTCTTCAACAACAGTGTCGCATTGTGTCCGCCGAATCCGAGAGAATTTGTCAGCACATAGTTCACGTCCTTCTCGACCGGGGCTCCGACAGTATAGTTCAGGTCGCACTCCGGATCCACATTCTCTGTTCCCATTGTCTGATGGATAAATCCGTCCTGGATGGACTTCACGCATACAACGAACTCAACGCCGCCGGCTGCTCCGAGCAGATGGCCGATCATGGACTTCGTGGAGTTGATGGCAACATCCTTTGCCGCGTCGCCCAGGGCAACCTTGATCGCCTTTGTCTCAAACAGATCATTGTGATGTGTGCTTGTTCCATGCGCGTTGATGTAATCGATCTGCTCCGGCTCCACGCCTGCTTCCTGCATTGCCAGCTTCATTGCCATTCCTGCGCCTTCTCCGTCCTCAGCCGGGGAAGTGATGTGATAAGCATCCCCTGTTGCGCCGTATCCGACGAGCTCAGCGTAGATCTTCGCGCCTCTCGCCTTTGCGTGCTCCAGTTCTTCCAGGATCACGATCCCTGCGCCTTCTCCGAGTACGAATCCGTCTCTGTCCTTGTCGAACGGGCGGGAAGCGTGCTCCGGATCATTGGTCGTGGACAGCGCTGTCAGGGAAGTGAATCCTGCGATGCCTGTCGGGCAGATCGCAGCCTCAGTTCCGCCTGCCACCATCACATCCGCGTCTCCGTACTGGATCGCGCGGAGAGCGTCGCCGATGCAGTGTGTGCCGGAAGCACATGCTGTCACAACGTTTGTACATTTTCCCTTCAGTCCGAGCTGAATTGAAATATTTCCTGCTGCCATGTTAGAGATCATGAGCGGAACCATCAGCGGATTCACCTTGTTCGGTCCCTTTGTGAGGATCTTCTCGTAGTTCGTCTCAACACACTGAAGGCTTCCGATACCGGAACCTACGATGACTCCGACTCTGTACGGATCTTCCTTCTCCATATCAAGCCCTGCGTCGTCGAACGCTTCCCTTGCCGCGGCAACTGCATACTGTGAGAATGGCTCCATCCTCTTTGCCGCCTTGAAATCCATGCGCTCCTTTGCCACAAATCCCTTGACCTCAGCCGCGATCTGAACCTTAAACTCAGATGCATCGAACTTTGTGATCGGTCCGATCCCGACCTTTCCTTCCTTTATGCCTGCCCAGAACTCATCCACCGTATTTCCAATCGGCGTCACAGCCCCGAGCCCGGTCACTACAACTCTTCTTTTCATAATGTCAATCATTTCCTTTCCGGAGCAGGCCTTTGTCCGCTCCATCCATTCCTGTCTCTTTCCTGCCGACGGCAGCATCCTTCTGTCAGGATTAAGTTTCCTTTTACGACTGTCCAGCTGGACAGAACTCCGACCTGCCTAGCTCGATTCCGCTCTGCTTCATCTCGCTGTGGGCGTTCGCCCAATATCGTGAGAAAGAAATGCTCATCTGCAGGTAAACCTGCATGAGCTTTTCTTTCTCACGATGCAGGTCTCACTTAAATCACATCGCCATTCCGCCGTCTACGTTGAGCACCTGTCCCGTGATATAGCCCGCTTCATCCGATGCCAGGAACGCCACTGCATTGGCGATATCCTCCGGCTCGCCGAATTTTCCGAGCGGGATCTGTGCTGTTGCGCCCTCTTTCACCTTGTCGGAGAGCACTTCCGTCATCTCTGTGTTGACAAATCCGGGTGCCACTGCATTCACTGTAACGCCGCGGCTCGCAAGCTCTCTCGCCACAGACTTTGTCAGCCCGATGACGCCCGCCTTGGATGCAGAGTAGTTTGCCTGTCCCGCATTTCCAAGCACGCCGGAAACGGATGCCATGTTGATGATGCGTCCGCCTCTCTGCTTGATCATCTGTCTTGCCACGAAGCGGATGCAGTTGAAGGTTCCCTTCAGGTTTGTGTTCAGCACTGCATCGTAGTCTTCCTCAGACATCTTCATCAGAAGTCCGTCTCTTGTGATGCCCGCGTTATTTACAAGGATATCGACGCTTCCGAATGTGGAGATGATCTCCTTGAACATCTCTTCGCATGCGCTGAAATCAGATACGTTGCACTGTCTGATCTCTGCTTTTCCTCCGGCTGCCTCGATCTCTTTCTTCACTTCCTCGGCGCGCTCTTTTGAACCGTTGTAATTGACGATGACTGTCGCGCCCTCTCCTGCCAGCTTCAGCGCCACCGCACGGCCGATCCCGCGGGAAGCTCCTGTCACTACGGCAACTTTTCCATTTAACATAATTCACTTACCACCTTATCTACGTCTTCCCATGTGCCGACATTATAAACCTTTACATCCCGGCTGATCTTGCGCATGAAGCCTGCCAGCGTCCTGCCCGGCCCGATCTCAACGAACGTGTCCACTCCGTCGGCGATCATGTTCTCCACGCTCTGCTGCCAGCGCACAGAGGACGCCACCTGCTGTGCCAGCAGTGCCTTCGTCTCGCTGATGTCTGTCACATACTCTGCTGTCACGTTCGTGACATAGGGGATCTCAAGCGGTGAGAGCTCTACGTTCTCCAGGACCTGTCCCAGCTCCTTTCCCGCTTCCTCCAGCATCGGTGAGTGGAACGGACCGCTCACATTCAGCGGAAGAACGCGCTTTGCGCCCGCCTCTTTCAACGCCTCGGATGCCTTTTCCACGCTTTCCTTCCATCCCGTGATGACAATCTGCCCGGGGCAGTTGTAGTTCGCGATCGTCACGCCGTCGATCTCATCAACGACCTTCTCGATCGCCTCGCCTGTCAGTCCCAGGACTGCCGCCATGGAGCCTTTTCCTCCCGGCACTGCATTCTGCATGAGGATACCGCGCTTTCTCACCGTCGTGATGGCATCCTCTGTCGTCATCCCGCCCGCAGACGCGATGGCACAGTACTCACCGAGGCTCAGTCCTGCCGTCACGTCGGCTTTCAGTCCGCGCTCTCTCAAAACGTGTTCCATTGCCAGGCAGACTGTCACAAGCGCCGCCTGTGTATATTCTGTCTGGTCGAGTTTATCATTTTCTTCAAAGCATAATGCTTTCATATCTATGTCCAGCAACTCGGTCGCCTTGTCGATGACCTTGCGCGCTGTTTCACTCTGTTCATAAAAATCCTTGCCCATCCCGGCCTTCTGTGCTCCCTGTCCCGGGAACATAAATGCGATCTTACTCATAGAATCCTTTTCCTCCGATCAGGTCATCTGTCTCCTTCACCAGCTTCTGGATCAGGTCATGACATGACATCTTCTCTTTGATCATTCCTGCGATCTGTCCTGCCATCACGCTTCCTGTCTTCACATCACCGTCTACGACCGCTCTTCTCAAGCCGCCCAGCGTCAGATGCTCCAGCTCCTCAAAGGAAGCGCCCTCCTGCTCTTTCTGTAAGTATTCTTTCGTCATCTGATTTCTCAGAGCTCTCACCGGATGTCCTGTAGAACGTCCTGTCACTCTGGAATCAATGTCTCTTGCCTTGATGATCATATCTTTATAGTTTTCATGAACCTGAGATTCATTCGTAACCACAAAATGAGTTCCCATCTGTACGCCCTCTGCGCCCAGCATGAACGCTGCTGCGATACCTCTTCCGTCGGCGATTCCGCCGGCTGCGATAACGGGAACATTCACTGCATCCACGACCTGCGGTACAAGCACCATAGTCGTGTTCTCTCCGATGTGTCCGCCTGCCTCAGTACCCTCAGCGACCAGCGCGTCTGCGCCGCACCTCTCCATGCGCTTTGCAAGCGCGACAGATGCAACGACCGGGATAACCTTGACTCCGGCTTCCTTCCACATCTTCATATATTTCTCCGGAGAACCGGCTCCTGTCGTAACGACCTTCACGCCTTCCTCCACGATCACTTTCGCCACATCGTCCGCATACGGACTCATGAGCATAATATTTACTCCAAACGGTTTGTCAGTGAGCTTCTTCGCCTCTCTGACCTGATCACGCACCCAGTCAGCCGGCGCGCTCGCTGCACCGATCAGCCCGAGGCCGCCGGCTTCGGATACGGCGGCTGCGAGATGATACTCAGCAACCCAGGCCATTCCTCCCTGAATGATCGGATATTCAATTCCTAATAATTCGGTTACCTTTGTCTTCATACTCTACAACCTTTCTTTCTCAAAAAAATAATTTCTTATTTGTGTGCTTCCAGATATTTTACAACGTCGCCGATCGTGTTGATCTGCTCCAGATCCTCAGACGGGATCTCAACCTCGAACTCTTCCTCGAATGCCATTACCATTTCAAATAAATCCAGGGAATCTGCGCCCAGATCATCTTTGAAGGATGTCTCCTCTGTAAGTGTGTCTACGTCTGCGTTTAATGATTCTGCTACGATTTCTTTGATCTTCTCTAACATGGTTCTCTTTTCCTTTCTTTGTTGAAAATAGTTTATTTCCCCTCCGGGGATATTTGCCTCCGCCATGCGGAGAATTTATTTTGTAATCCGGCTCTGCCGGGAATTACCTCTTCTTGAATGCCGCCTGCCGCATTCACTACCACTCAAACAGGCATGCCGCCCATGTAAGTCCTGCCCCAAATCCTGCGAGGATGATCTTCTGTCCTCTGTGGAACATTCCCTTTCGGTTCATCTCATCGAGCAGGACCGGCACTGTGGCCGCGGATGTGTTCGCATATTCTTCCAGATTCATGGGGAACTTCGCAATGTCTGTCTTCAGTCTTTTTGCAACTGCTTCGATGATCCTCCTGTTTGCCTGGTGCAGGATAAAATAATCAATCTCATCCAGCTTCACATCCGTCTGTCCAAGTACTTCTTCTATGATTTCCGGCACCTTGCGCACGGCAAACTTAAAGACTGCCTGCCCGTCCATATGGATATAGGACTCTTTCTCCTCTTCCTGCTCCCAGTCTCTGCGGTGGCGGCTCAGCAGAGTCAGCGCCTTTCCCTTCACGCCGTCGGAATGTGCCGCCATATAGACCGGACTGCCCTCTTCTGCCCGGAGGAGAACTGCGCCGGCTCCATCGCCGAACAGGATACATGTGCCCCTGTCCGTCCAGTCTACCATAGTGCTCAGGCTCTCTGCGCCGATCACAAGGACTGTTCTGTATATCCCTGCGCTGATATATGCCTGCGCAGTGTTGAACGCCAGGACAAATCCGGTGCAGGCCGCATTCAGGTCGTACCCGGCCGCATGCACTGCTCCGACCGCCTTCTGGACTTCGCATGCCGCACACGGATAAATCGTCTCGGAGGACGACGTAGCGACAAGGATCAGGTCGATCTCCGCGGGATCGATCCCGCTCTGCTCTACCGCCCGCACGGCAGCCTGTCCCGCCATATAGGAAGTTGTCTCCTCCTGGATCACATGCCTTCTGCCGATTCCGGTCCTCTCACGTATCCACTCATCACTCGTATCAACGATCTTCGCCAGGTCGTCATTGCTCATCACATGCTCCGGCACATACGAACCTGTTCCATATATTTTTCCAACCATTGCTATTCTCCAAATCCGCCAAAATTACTTTGGCTCTTAAATACTTTGACTTTCAAAGTATATCACACCTACTGTGTTTGTCAATACACTTTCTTAATAAATCTGTAACATTTGGCACCAGTTCAGCCATAGAGTAAGGGGCAGGTTGATTTATGCCGGCATGAGGATCAGCCTGCCCCTTCTGATATCCGCAAAAAAGGAAGGCCTTCATTCTCTGAAAGACCTTCCCTTTTCTTCGTCTCTATTTCATCATTATTTCAGAAATTGCATCGAGAATCTTGTCATGACATCCGCCGCATCCTGTCGAACAATGTGTGATCTTCTGCACATCTTCAAATGCAGAAAGCACATCCGTGAAAGATGTCATCTGGTGCAGCGCATTCTCAACGTCTGCGTAAGATACCTGCTTGCAGTTACAGATCATTCCGTCTTTCATTCAACCTTCTCCTTTCATATCCAGCCGGCACATCAAAATCTGTTTCCGCTGTACCCACGTACAGCGCGATCCAAAAGGATTCCCCAGCCCCATATGCCTGCAGATTTTTGATAAATTTTATCCATAACCATATAATATACCATGCAAAACAAAAAAGCAATTAATATAGCAGCTCCTGCGCTTTTTCAAGTCTGCGGTGTTCAAAAGGTGTTCATGCCTTTTGCAAAAAAATAAGAGAAATGCTGTAAACTCAGCGTTTCTCTTGTAATGCCGCAGACCGGAATCGAACCGGTACGGGTATCACTACCCACGGGATTTTAAGTCCCGGGCGTCTGCCAGTTCCGCCACTGCGGCAGCTGTAGGATTGTCATTCTCTTATAAAAAAGAGAAACGACCCAGAAGAGACTCGAACTCTCGACCTCCGCCGTGACAGGGCGGCGCTCTAACCAACTGAGCCACTGGGCCATTTAAATAATTGTTGGGAGTACTCGGCGCCTGCTGTAAGGCACTTTCGCACTCAGTGGACCTTCGGGGACTCGAACCCAGGACCGACCGGTTATGAGCCGGTTGCTCTAACCAACTGAGCTAAAGGTCCAAATTGATCTTTGTTCCCTCAGGAACAAAGCCGATGATCGGACTCGAACCGATAACCTGCTGATTACAAATCAGCTGCTCTGCCAATTGAGCCACATCGGCATATAAAATTTTCTGCAGCTGATTTGTGCTCAGCCGCTCTGCCTGCAATCGACACGGTCAATCTTATTGAATAAAACCGTATTGGAAAGTCCAATGACCCCGACGGGAATCGAACCCGTGTTACCGCCGTGAAAGGGCGATGTCTTAACCGCTTGACCACGGGGCCATAAGAAACGAGCCGGAAATCGCTCCCCAGCGCAAGGTATATATTAGCATATATATTCCTATTTTGCAAGCAAAATTTTCTTTTCCTGTAAAGCTCCTCCGCAACAAATAAACCTATAAAATTGTCTGTCTGCAGAAAGCATCATAGAAAAGGGACCGCTGCTGATATGCGGTCCCAAATCATACATCGATATCTAATAGTATTGCAAATTTCATTAAAAACTATTCCTTAATCCGTTCAGCTTTTCCTGCTCTGTCCGAACTGATACGGCGCAGCCATTCTAGAGCTCATGGAGGCCAAAAATCTAGACAGTATAACCGTAATAGAAATCATCTCCTTTTCCGGTGCTAACAGAAAAACCTTTTATAACCATTTTTCTGGTCTTTCTGATCTGCTCTGCCATGTGATAACTACAGCTTTTTTCAGATCACATCCGGGAAAAACGGACCGGAGAACTGGGAAAAATCTGCACAGGAAGTGATGTGCAGGATCAAAGAAAATGCAGACTTCATCGATAAGGTCGTCAATTCCGGCTACCGTGCCGACGCCAGAGACTGTTTTCATTCCATTATGAATGAATCAGTAACTCTCACAAATTTAATTCTTAAGACATGTTTCCTGAAATATAATAAAACCCGTAAAGATTAAATTTACGGGTCTTGTAAGCTCCCCCTGTTGGACTTGAACCAACGACACTGCGGTTAACAGCCGCATGCTCTACCGACTGAGCTAAGGAGGAATATTTAATTTAAAAGTACATTTATGTACCTTCAAAACTACATACAAAGAATCAATTCATCCATCTCTTTCACCTATTCCGCTTTGGTTATGCCCTCGACCTATTAGTAACAGTCAGCTCCATGTGTTACCACACTTCCACCTCTGCCCTATCTACCTCGTCGTCTTCAAGGGGTCTTACTAACTTGACGTTATGGGATATCTCATCTTGAGGGGGGCTTCACGCTTAGATGCCTTCAGCGTTTATCCCTTCCCGGCTTGGCTACTCTGCTATGCTCTTGGTAAAACAACAGATACACCAGCGGCCAGTCCATCCCGGTCCTCTCGTACTAAGGACAGCTCCTCTCAAATATCCTACGCCCACGCCGGATAGGGACCGAACTGTCTCACGACGTTCTGAACCCAGCTCGCGTACCGCTTTAATGGGCGAACAGCCCAACCCTTGGGACCTACTCCAGCCCCAGGATGCGATGAGCCGACATCGAGGTGCCAAACCACTCCGTCGATGTGAACTCTTGGGAGTGATAAGCCTGTTATCCCCAGGGTAGCTTTTATCCGTTGAGCGATGGCAATCCCACTTTA